>Ga0214543_1003107_pt1 | contig 32424 bp, 14 predicted proteins | sample CNSS2metaG_FD_160094 | JGI IMG/M metagenome (GOLD analysis project Ga0214543, IMG submission 160094) | Root nodule microbial communities from cowpea collected in UCLA plant growth center, Los Angeles, California, USA - CNSS2 | ecosystem: Host-associated > Plants > Roots > Nodule | place: USA... | reverse complement strand
CTAGGTCCCCAGATATCGGAATGGATGACAGAAAAACTAGAAGTACACTTTGATTGAGACCTTTTAGGAAAGGTAGATCTAACATGTTTTCCTAGTTGACATGACTCACATTCTAAAGTCTGGAGACTACTAAGTTCAGGAAACATTTTCTTTAACTTGGACAGGTGAGGGTGACCAAGCTGATCATGTAACATTTTAGGATTGGGAGCTGCAACACATGACACCGGTGGACGGCGGCGAAGGACTGCAGACAGTGGCGGACAGTGTTGAAATGTTGTTTGACAGTGTTGGGTAGTTCAGAAACGAGGTTAAACGAACTTGGACAGCCGCGGTGACTAACGGTGATGGACTTGATGAGACAGAAACCAGAGCGGGATCGACCCGCTCTGATACCAACTTGAGACTGAGACTTTAAAATATATAAGTATTGGACAACAGTACCACTCTCCTTCTCTTCTATTTATAATGAAGCAAGTACATATGAAAAGACTGCTCTAAGATACTAGGCATGATTAGATGCATCAGTAGATACAGTAGATAGTTTCCCACACTGAATACCCTATACATAAGGTTAATGATACAATAGGTAATAATTCTAACACTACACTATGAAAATCTCAACTCCCCACCTCAGCCCTCTTTTCAGGGAAAGAGTGGATTTTAAAAAAATGTCCTCTAGGGCACTGCTGTTTGGGCTGCGATTGAAGCCATTGCAGCTACTATTCCAAAGTGAAGCAATATCCAAACCTTGTTGCTGCCAATTGCTGCCCCCGCACTCACAGTATTTGCATTCGATATAAGCATATATAAGTACTAACTAATCTTTATGCACTTTGAATTAACTATTATCCAGGGAATTATGGGTATGTGATCATGAGACAATTTTCTGAGCTATGTCTGGCATATTTTAAAACGTTTTCAAAATGTGCTTAATTGATATGGCTTTAGACCGGCATCCAACATTGTGTCTGACAGAAAGTATCTCACTAGATTTGATACTAAACTATTCTTGGGCTTGGTGTATAAAAGTCGTTAAAGAACATTAAGTAAATAATTTATTTTCACTTTTTAACTCCAGAAGTGGATAGACATAGAACTGTTGTACGAAAATTAACTACGCTCATACTAATTCTAATTAAAGCTTGATGAAAGACAATATTTTCTCGTCTTTGAATTGTCATGCTTTCACATTTGTGACAATTTAAACCCTTTTTCCTGACCTTTTTTTAACATCTATTAAAATTATATATTATTATTTTGTTTCTTTGTCTTTTCTCAGGTTTGTGATTTTGGTCTGTCAAGAATGAAGCACCATACATTTTTGTCATCAAAGTCTTGTGCTGGAACGGTAATTTGTTATTTCTCGCTATTCGTAATTGATATAAATTATCAGTTTATCACCGTAGTTGGTTTCATTATGGGATATATAATATTTATCAAAAAAACTAAATATATCTTTTACCTGCAGCCTGAGTGGATGGCACCAGAAGTCTTGAGAAATGAGCCAGCCAATGAGAAGTCAGTTTAATCCACATTTCTGTATGCTCCACTCAAATATGATGTCTAAGTTCCCAATGTGATAGTTAAAGTTTGCATGCAGGTGTGATGTGTATAGTTTTGGCGTGATCTTGTGGGAGTTGATTACTACAAGAATTCCCTGGAAAGGTTTGAACCCAATGCAGGTTGTTGGAGCTGTTGGATTCCAAAACAAACGGCTTGAAATTCCAGAAGATGTCAATCCGGTAGTAGCACAGATTATACGTGATTGCTGGCAAACGTAAGTTCCATTTCTCTACTTACCTTTTGTGATTGTTACGATGTGGATTATGAGAGTCTCTGTTCTCGGAAAGCTGTGTATTTGTGGGCTTATTGCCAGTGTTGTTATTGTCAAAGTTTTGCCAAGTTCATGTTCTTTTACAATTATGATTTTTACTATAATATAATGATATGTTAATATGCTTAGGTAAACTTTAGATTTTAGTTATATGTTAATGGTCTAAATAAAACTTGGGTTCCCCTATTTTCGTCTTATATTGATGCTCGGGAGAACAAAAACGAGAATAAGTTGATTTGTACTAAGATGGACCACATCTCTTCATTGAAAAACAATCATTATTCATCAAAACCCAAATAAGTAGAAAATAATAATGTACAAAGAAAACCTGAACGAGAAAACCTAAGTATTGATGCTCTTAAAATTAGAAAAATATAAGAACAAGGATCATCCCCTCCCTCACCATAGAAAAACAAAAGTAAAAAAAAAATTGATTTCAAGTTACACTGAGTCTACTGGTTTGTTCTATCTGTTTGATTTTATTTGGGTTGGTTTTGATGCAGGGAGCCACACTTGCGGCCATCTTTCTCACAGCTGATGTCTCGTCTTTACCGTCTTCAACATATGGTTGCCCCAAAAACGGGTTCAACACATTAAACGAAGTTGTCTATAACATAGGTACTGTAATAATACCTAAAGTTGTTCGTTGGTTCAAAGAACCAGAACAGCTAGTTTTTTTCTTTTCGTCCATCTTGACATCAAAAGATTTCCTGAGAAATGTCAGGTACATTGAAAGTTGTCACTGGACACAACCCCTTCAGAAAAAGAGCAGGGTCCTCCCCAATATCTGCATAAGTGCAGTGGAGGTTTAGTTGGAGTAGGTACAAATGAAGAATCCCGAGAGGGAAGAAAAACAAGAAACTGAAATGAAAAAAAAAAAAGTACAAAATTATTCTTTGTCTGTAGAGGTCTTATTTGGAATTGTAAACATGCGATCTCTCAGGTACTCATGCAAATGTAAACAGAAGAAAAAGAACAGAAAAAAGAAAAAAAAAAAAACATTACTCAGTTTGAGTTTGTCTTCAGCAAGTATACCTCTGTTATGATCATTATCTCTTAGTTTGATATTTGCCACGGACTACAACATCCAAATTGCTAAACTTTTCTATGGGAATCTTCAGTAATGTTTTCACATTTTCGTTTTCAAAATGGTGTTCCTGTGATGTTAACATATATAGTTCAAACGGGGATTTCCTATTCCAATTCCATGTTAGGAAAATACTTCTTAAGAATTGAGAGCTTCCTTGAAGATGGTATTCCTTAAGGAAAGATTAAAATGACTTCAAGATTCTACTTTTTGCTTCACTAAGAGAGAGATAATTAGTCAAATTTTTATGTCATCTATGATTTGGTACAACATTAGTTACGATCGAATGGCGAGCGTTTCAAACCATACAATTCGATAAAAGAAAACAAATATTATGAGGTTAATTGATGATATAACTTGACTCATTTTTAAAAAATTATCATACAAGAAAAAGTGTGAACCTATGAAAGCATAACTTTCAATATACTTAAGTGGTGCCACGTCGTGATCATTTTTAAAGCACTATTACTTTTAGTAGTATTTGTTATGCAGAATTTTGTATTCATTGAATATGGTGTATTTTTTAAATACTCTCTTTTAAAACTTTTCTTAAAAGATTCGTTCTTGGAGGATTTTTTTTTTTTTAAATAAAACATTTACAACAGTAATACATGTATACTGTTTGTGAATAGGAGATTAAAAAATGAAAAACAAAAACATAGTAAATATTTAGAAACAAGACCAAATTTGGAAACACGAGTTATATACATTTTTTTCATTTCCGTACCTTTCCTTTAAATTTAAAAATGAATTAATTAGTACTCAAACGTTAAATATATATGAGCTTAATTTTTATTAATTATGTAAGGATAAAAAATATTAAATACAGATATAAAGAATGACTAATATTATTATTTTCTTAATTTTATAACGATAAAAAATGATTAAATTTTAGATTTAGGCATTTAAAATTAAAATAAGTAATTTGAATGGATAATGGATAGAAGAAGCAAAGAAAAAGAAGGAGTGAAGCAGAGGAAAGGGCAATGGCAATGGCAGCAACAGCATGGAGCATATCACCATTACCATCAAGAAGAAACAGACTCACAATTTCCCCAATCCCACTGTTTGGTATTCACACCACAACCCTAACCACTTCCCTCATATCCTTCTCTTCCACCACCACCAGCAACAGCAACAACAACGCTCCTCAAACAGATTGCCCCGTTCCTATGGAGCAGCAACCCATCAACGAGTACCACTCTCTCTCCACCTCCTTCCCCTTTTCCTGGGCCGCCCTCGACGCCGTCGAGTACGCCTCCCGCCTCTTCGTCACGGGGACCTTCTTCGCTCTCCTCGTCGGCCTCCCCGTCGCCTGGTTCGGCTCCGCCGGCGCCCAGGCCGAGCCCCTCAAGCGCCTCCTCTGCGCCGCCTCCAGTGGCCTCTTCGCGGTCACGCTCGCCGTCGTTAGGATGTATTTAGGCTGGGCTTACGTTGGCAATAGATTGCTCAGCGCCACCGTTGAATGTATGTATCCTCCCTCACTCTACTGTCATACCTTTGAAATTTTTTTAGCTCATGTTTTGTTCAAACTTCAAAACAAACAAACCAAAATTAAGAGACATAATTCATTTAGGAAACATATTTTTAGTCTCTTTGCATGGTGTGCAACTCTGTGATCCCATCCCAAACCATCACAACATTGATTTTAAGTTTTAAGTTTGCCATTGCTGTAACAAAACTGTAATACAAACACTCTCAATGTTGGGTCTTATTTAAGAAAAAAAAGAAGAGAACAGAATACATTTTTTTAATCCACTAAAATTCGTTTATTCTCGTAGAAGTTGTTTTATATTAATTTTTCTAACATCAAATATAAGTTGATTTTATCTTATAAAAGAATTAGTAGTTCTCTTCTCTGGTAATTTATGACATAATTTTGTCCTCACAGACTTTGATTATTATATGTTAGTGTAACCAAATAAGTTTCAATATCAAGAGAATTTAAAATGTTTTATAAAGAAAATATTTTTTTAGATAATTTATACTCCTAGCATTTGTTTTCTCTAATTAAGTGTTGAAGCATATGATATGTAATATTCTTACTGACATAAATTATCTAATGTTGTTTAACAAGTTTTTATCATTAAAGCATATACTTTGAAGTATACTGCCTAAGGGAGTTGCTTGTTTAAATAAGCAGCATTGTTTAAAGGTTTTATACCAATGAAAATACATCACAAAATTTATGCAGCTTAAGTCAAACATTCAATATAACAACTTTAGTGTGTTGGTGATTTGTTTTTTTTTCTTACAAATTTAAAATAAAAAATATACTTTACAATGTAAATATTTTTAATGGAACAAACTTTACATTACAACCAATAAAAAGTTGTTATAAATATAATTTTTAAAATGATTGTGTTCCCACAAATCTTCATACACAATAAGTTCATTGTTTTTTTATAATACATACTATGGTTTCTTCTGGTCTGGATAATAAGTTTTACACTGATATTCCAAAAAAGTTAAACTGTGTGTATTATTAAATTTAATTAAAACATCATAACAATACGAAATTATTATATGGTAACCTAATCACGCAGTTACTTATAATAAATTAATTAAATTTTATAATAGTTATTTATTAGTTAATAATATAAAAATGTTTATAATTACTGAATTTTACACTCACAAGACTTAATTCATCCTACAACATCTGTGTAGTAACGATATTAACTCATTTTCTTACTGAAATGTATTGGAACACATGAAATTATGTGAATTTTTTATTTTATTTTAATTACTTCACATTACGCATACTTTTCAAGGATTCAATATTTAAAAATAAATAAAGTGGAGTATAAAAATTACAAGAAAATTGAATTTCATAAAATTAGGAAATTTCCTTTAAATTTAAGATTCAACAATTAGTGTTGAAAACTTTGCGAATGGATGCATAATCGTATTTTTCTCCTAATATTACAGATGAGGAAACAGGGTGGTATGATGGTCAGGTATGTTCTTTTCGGTTCTTCCCCTCTTTTTTCTCTGAATGTTTTAGCTTCATTCATGCAAAATCTTGGTGCAGTATAATTTGTTGTATTTGCCTATTCCACGAATTATCATGGCTAGTTTGAATGTTTTAATGTGTCGACTTTGTTGGTCTTTGTTATTTGGGTCCTGAATGGCTTTTTCTTTGGTGGTTTGTTTCTCTCCCCAGTGAAGAACTCCAACAATAAAATGTATTATTCGTAGCTCTCCAAACAATTATGTAGAGTACACTACTGTGTGTATTGGTGCTACCCACCGCTACTACAAAGGAAACTAACATATAGCAGTGACATGAAGCAAATGATGTTTGCGTGAAAAATACATGGTTGAAAAAGTTTTTGCCTCTGATTTGTGCCTATTCATTTGGTCCAGTAAGTTATCCACGCTAAATACTAAGAGTATGATCAATAGATCTTTTAGGGTGTTCTTTGTTGAGCTCCTTCTGAAATCCTTACAAATTTGTTGAGCTACTTTGAGTGGACCTGTTTAACATTTTTTGTAGATCATAAATTCAAAACTTGGACCCAAGTATACGTGGTCACCTGCACAATATATACACATCTATTTGATAATCTTTATTTTTTTCTTTCTATATATCTCTTTGTCACATATTTTCACTTACTATATCTACACTTGTCTTTCTTTGTCTCCCTATCCTTGCTTCAGTTTCCTTTAAACTTTATTCTAAAACTGCACTTACTGCAAGGCCATACTCGTTCTTGATGATGGGTGCAATGTCTCATGCAAGGATTTCCTTTGTTTTTGTTTTGGGTGGTATGAACAAATATTGTATTCTACCACTTAAGAAGGCTTCTTCATGTTTCTCAACAGATATGGGTGAAGACTGCTGAAGTTTTGGCCCGTGATAGACTCCTGGGATCATTTTCTGTAAGCATTCTATTAAACCATTGTCACTTTTACACATAACTTCAGTGTTATTGCTAGAGTCATAATATTATGTACATTATTGTTCTTCTTTTGGACCTACTACAATTGTTGCTACACTTATGCTGTTCCTTTGTATAAATCACTTTAAAAAATAGGAAGAACTTTTATGCCTTCTGCAAATGATAACATTTAACTTTGATTGGAACTCAAGTAATCTTCCTAATGAATTAACTTAACCAAGAACTTTATTTTGTTTAAGGTGAAGCCTGTGCTGAGCAGATTGAAAATTACTCTTGTAAGTTTGGCAACTTCTTTACTTGTATGTGCTATTATCCTCATCAACATTGATGGGAACCAAAATCTGACATCAAAAGAACCTAAAGTTCGAGTTGTACCTGGAGTTTACAATGATGATTCTGCAAGATTATTTGAACCAGATGCTTTTCGTGATGAATCTGAACTTCAATAATACATTACAATTTATAGTAAGAGTGTTTGGTTGCATAATTTTTTCCTTAAACACTTATCAGAAAGATAAAAAGTAAAAATGAAATAAATCTTTTCAAAAAAACCAAAATTAATTTATGCAGAAGTTAACTTATAAGGATGTTCTCAAAATCAGATTTTAAACTCATGCATAAGTTAATTTGGTTTATGAAAAAGTTTATTTCAATTTTTTTACTTATTTTTGCTTATATAAGGTTTTATGGAAAAGTGTATCCAACCTTACATGAATTGTAGATATTTGGCAGGAATAAGTTCTCCATATATTTAGTATCAGATTCTATGTTAGGTGTACATATCTTATGTTGCCTTTTACACACCATGTGTATACTGTAAATCTGGAAACAAATGAACATATATACAATGTAATCATTTTTATATATATATTTTGTTTCCTTTTGATCAATGTAATTTCACTGTGAGGTGGTTGTTGGAACAGAGGAACAACCTAAAAATAAATAATGTTAATTTTTCATTGTATGCTTTGCCAAAAAAATAAAAATAAGTATAACTTGCAACAACTTTCAATTATTAGAGAAAGAAATTCACAATAGAGAAAGTCCTAACCACATGTTGCATGTTCCTTGAAATTAGTACATAAACCAAAGAAAAAATGACTTGGAGTAAGAAGAAAAATTCAAGTTTTCCCCAGCAATCTAATCTTTCTGGTATTGGCAGCCATTCAGCACCTCCAAAGCTGCACAAGAAAGTTAGAACATCACCAAATATGTTGTCTCCCATACTAATAATAAAACTAATATTGCTCATATTTTTTTAAATAATTATATATTTTCAATATTCTCATGTCTCTTAGATCTATTCATTTCTTAATTTATCTTCTTGTGTTTTTCTTTAAATCTCTATTGCATTTCTCACATTTCTCATCCCTTCACATCTCTCTATTCAAAGAATGTATACACCTCAAAAGGCATCATGAAATAATATTTTTCTTGGTTGTATTAGATAAATCTACAAAATTTCTTAAATGTGTTAAGATTAGATTCATAAGAGATAAATTCTTCTTAGTCAGTATTTCATGCAAGTAATTGTAAATCGAATATATAATTAAACTAAATTAAACTTTTAAATTTACTTTATTAGACCATATACAACCCAATGAAATTTAGTATATAGTGAGTCTAATATATTACACCAAATGCTACATTATTTTACTACAAATGAGCTTCCCATTCTCATTTCATTTCAGTCAAATGGGTTGTAAAGCAATTATATATTGATAAATACATATTTACACCTAAAATTTGTAACAAAATATTTAACACTGTACTATATATTTCTCTTTCTTTTAACCTCTCCCTTTTATTCATTATCTCTCTATCATTTCATAGCATTATTGATATAGTTATTTCGTGGAGCAATTAATGATTTAACTAAATAAAAAAATTGTTGGTCAAAGATTCAGGAAGAACAACCATATCAAGAAATATCTTTTTTTTTTCAATTAAATATTCATGATGGCTCTACACAAAAGTATGAACAAATTTTTGATACGTATTCAATTCTTACATGATCTTTATCATATATCTAAATAATAAAATATATAATAATAATAATAATAATTAGGGTTAAATATGTTTTTATCTCTCAAGTTTCAGTAAATTTTGGAATTAGTCCCTCTCTAAAATTTTTGATCAATTTAGTCCCTCATCTTCAAAAATACGTGAATATAGTTCTTTTAACCAAATTTTGTTAAATTTATTTGACGTTTCAAGCACATTTCATGATAGTATTTGAATTTTTTATACCGTTTGACACATTTTTGCTTTAATGTTAACTCAAATATTATCATAAAATGCGTTTAAAATATCAAATAAACTTAACAAAATTTGGTAAAAAGGACTAAATCCATGTATTTCTAAAGATTAAGGACTAAATTGGTATAAAGTTTTGAGGAGGTACTAATTCCAAAATTCACTGAGAGATAAAAAACATATTTAACCCAATTATTATTATTATTATTATTATTATTATTATAATGACACAAGATATGACCTTTTGGTCAAACTTAGTTGTAGATTGTGTTTGGATCCAATATGGATTATTGAACGTTGAACTTCAACATCACTTTCCACTCTACCATTCATCTCTGACCAAATCACATTAATTTCATTTTTCTTTCAATAAAATAATTATGACACATAACTAGTTCAATAAATAACAAAAATTAAGTTCTCAAAGAATTATCATATTTAAGATTTGATTTAGTAAACAATAAAATTAGGAAGAAAACCATTTTTATGAAATATCAAAAGAAAGTGCTGAAAATATAAGTTGGATGAAGGAGAAAATAAGTGATTGTGGTATATTCACACCGACCACAGTTCCACGTTTTGGAATAAGCCATAGCCAGCGATGAACGTTTGCATGACGTGTCAAATTTAAAACATAATATATAAATTAAAAGTTCTTTTCACAATAAATTACAATAAAATATCTTGTAGATATTATCTTCAATGAAAATAACAGTTTATTTCAATGATCATTATCAGCTTATACCATAAAATAAAGATTGAATTTTGACATGAATTAAATAATAATACTAACGATATCTCTAATATTACATACTTATGTTTCCTAAAAACTAAGATGTTTTTAGTTTTATAAATAAAACTATTTCCCATAAACTTTAACATTTGTAAAATATTTCTTTCAGGATTCATGTTTACCATGTTATACATAATTAGAATTATATTAGGTGTTAGATAAATATTTGTCTCATATTCATACATATACTCGTATGGTATTTGTTATGTGTTACATAATTTTTTAATATTCACATATACCCATGGATATCAACGAATATTTATAAAAAAATAAAAATAAATATTTAATAACATATTTTAATCGTAAATTCAAATAAAATAAAATACATAACATTCATAAATTTTAAACAAAATTTAAATAACTCATTTAAATAATGTTGAATGACAGTTTACAAATAAATGAATTTTTTAAAACTAATTGATAAAAAAAATAACTCATTCAAAATCAATATGTTAATATTTTAATCATTTTTTTTTAATTTAAATTAGAGTATAGCGGGTACGAATATCTACGGATACGAATACTATGATACTTGTATAACATGTATTAAAAATACTCATACCTGTCATCTATTTATAATATTCATTTTTTATCTATTGCAGGTTTTATCCGTAAATACTTGTGAGGACGAATTTTGTTGACATTTCCTATAAATAATGTTAAGAATGATAGTATGTTGTTAGTAAATGTTGCTCAGATATTGAAAGACTATAAATATTTTATTATATTAAATCAATAATGATTAAATGATTTTTTCTTTTTTTTGCTATTTTATCATAAATGATGGTCATAACTTCGTTAATTTTTATAATAATTATTTTTAAATATTAATAATAAGTTTTTTACAAAAGTATATAATAGTGTAAACTAGCATCGGTAATTTTTTGTTATAGTTACTTTCAAATAAAAATAGAAAAGCAAAAAGTAATTTTTTTTCTCTAGTTTAAATAATTTATACCTAATACAAATTTTGATCTTAAAAAATTTTATCCAAAAAAAAGTTCTACAAGTTTACTTACATTAATTTATAAAAGAATATTTATTTATTTTCTTATTTTAAAAGTGTGTACTTAAAAACAAGTTCATCCGAACCTAAATCATTCGAACAATACCAAATACTAATATGTTAATAAAACTGAAGATTGGGTCAAATCGCGATTTAATCTATTCTATTTTGAGGGGTAATTCAATCCATTTGAAAAATTTTATCTGATTTTGTTTAGTTTGGAAACAATCCAAAATACCTTAATTTTGAATTCATCAATAGCAGAATGCATGTTATAAAAAAAAAAAAAAACAGAAAAATTCATGACATAAACAATTATACTTTTTAAATATGTTAGTATTAAATCTGCAGTCTCCTAAACTTAATTATATTTCTTATTCTTTGAATAATATTTTTAAGAAAATTATATATGATTGATACAAGTTGTAAAACTATCTCAATTAAGGTTGCAACTTAAATAATAATAATGAATAAGTAATATATATATATATATATATATATAATATTTTACCTTGTATCTTATTTGTTGATTAAGGGTAATAGTAATTTATAATAATAAATTATATTTTAATTAATTAACAAGAAATTATTCATAACATCAATCAAATAATTTTAAATTTTTATAAATTGTATCCTCAAATTCACTCACTATTATCCAACATTTCTAAAAAAAACACAAAAATTTATCCACTCAAATTTATTTAAATCCATTCTAATACTATCTTTTAAATTCATCTCTCGAAAACAAACACGCTATAAGGTAATACACTTGAATGCATGCTCGGTTATTATAGAGGAAAAAAAGGTCTTTTTGAGAAAGTTTAATACTTTCAAAAATTTACAATCTTAGAAAACTAAAACCAAATTAACCATGTTATTAAAAAACACATCTTTATCGGGAAAACACGATTCTTACTACTAAAAGCTCCGTTTTTTACAACTTGAGATTGAAAAGAAAAATGCAAGAACTCTGTAGACATCATAGGGGCCCACCACGAAAGATAAAAAATTGAAAAGTGAAGAAAGGTTCATGCACCTTTCCCATTTCTCGGTCTTTTGCTTTGGTTCCAAAACATTTTTCCTAAATGAAACAAAGAATAATTAAATCGAAATTAAAATTAATATTTCTAGGAAGAGAATAATAGCTTGTGGACTTTGTGAATCTGTGTTGTGATTTTTTTCCCAAGTGGTTGGTTTCATCTTAAACATACATAAATTGCATATCAAAGTGCAATAACTCCCCAAAACTTTCCTTTGTGATTTTCCTTTGAGCTGTGATTTCCTCACACATATGTTCTGTTCTCAACTTCTCTGGTTCTTCTGACATCTTATGCACATTGATGAACCGGTTGAAGTGTTTATCGATATCTCCAATGTGGGGATTCATGCTTATATAATGAGGACAGTGGAGAACTATTCCCACAGGGAAAGGTAAGTTCTTTTCTGCTTTTCTGTTCCATTTTTTTTTCTGGGTTGTTTTTGAGGGGCTAAAGTTAATTGCTTTCATGGTTGAGGGATTTTGTGGTAAAGTAATGTGTGATTGATTGTGTGTTTTTCTCTATGGTCTTTTCTGTTGGAGTTATGATTGACTTTCTGCTTGAGTCTGTAGTTTGACACTGGACACTGTTGGTTTTATGTTTTCCATTTGGTGGGGTTTCAGCACTTGGCGGAATTCACACGAATGTTTTTTTATTGGTGATATATATATAGACATTTCATCTCATTTAGACACTTTGATTATGGTTATGGATATGGTAATAGTTTATTATTATGTTCTGTTTAGGAGAATGATAGGTGTAAGAAAAGCACTATTCTAAAAACTGTGGTACTTTTCTGTGTTATGTAATAGGACCAAAAATTATGTCAATTTTTCATATTATAAGAACAAGTTTAAACCAGATGTAGGAATGTGCATTGTGCAGGCATGAAAGTTTTCTTTTAAGATTGTAATATTAAATTCATATATGCTGATAAGCTCAAAGGCATGAAGCAAGAGAACTGTTTAGCTTATTAATGTAAAGTAATTACAGAATTGATAATATGGGAATTTTTAAAGATCTTATAAGAAGGTTGCTGTGAACTATTTACAAGCATGCAACTTAGGTATTTGTGTCATAAGGTTTGCTGATACATGATTAAGTATATCAAACTAACAAAGGAACAATTGTTTCACTGTGCAGAATTGGGATGTGCAGAGGACTAGTTTGTTGTGCTATAGACTTTTACTATGGAGTTAAATACAAGTTATGACATTGAACTTTCACAAATTGAAGAAAGGACACAGCATGAGTTGTGGCCTCTAGATCAAATTGATCCAACCAATGCAAAGTTTCCATGTTGTTTGGTTTGGAATCCATTTCCTGTGGTCTCATGGTTGGCTCCCTTCTTTGGTCATGTTGGCATTTGTAGGGAGGATGGAGTTATTATAGATTTTTCAGGATCACATGAAGTGCATGTCGATGATTTTGCGTTTGGTTCGGTGGCAAGATACTTGCAACTCGACCGTGAACAGGTAGTTTATCAAATTGCCCTTTTTCTACACAGATTGTTCTTATTTATGAATGCATTCATGTTTTTGCAAAATAGTATTATGCCAAATTCAATTAACTATCTTTTGTTGGTTATGGGAGTTTTGTCTACTAATGATCTTTTATAGTCAATATAGTTATGGGTTAAATTGTTAAGGTATACATTGATTTATTAGGAAAACTAATTTACCAACTATGACAATGACTCAGAAATGAGTTACATTTGGAGTTAGAGGTTCTTTAAGGTCAAAACATAAATAATCACCTCTCATTTGAATCTTAGAGGTTTTACCTTGAGATATGTATTATATGAATCATTTACTTTAAAGTAAGAATTTCCTTATTTTTTACCCTTCCATACATCAAATGAAGTCTGAACTTTTGTCATTTTACCCCTTTTTCGCTCACTCAAAAGGCTTCACACAAATATTTGTACTTGTCATCTTTAAAGAGATAGATATCTTAGATGCAATTGGTTTTGTATACTCTTATTAATTTATTGGCGCTTCATTTGTCATTCTAAACCTTAATGGTGTTAATGATTGTTTGTAAATCCACCTACTAGATAATGGAGCATACATTCTAAATTTGAACTAGATAATGATTGTTTTTAAAACCTCAACAAGCTCAGATTATTATGACGACCCTGATTTTGGAAAATCAATCAATTTGCTAAGCTATTCTTTTCACTCTACCCTATGAGGCAAGGATGCGATACAGTGTATCAGATACGACACTATCTAATGCATCGATACATTTATTTTGAAAATAATAAAATACGATAGTGATATATATATATATATATATATATATATTGAAAATGTACAAAATTCTTAAAAACATGATAAATATATGATTGATATTATACGAATCCAAAATAAAATTAAAATTAAATGTATTAAATATTGTCAAAATAAAAAAGTTATAAATTATTGTCACCATAAAAATATTAGTGCTTTATAGACTGAATACTTCATAGATAAGTATTGACAAATTATCTTAAAGTGTTGGATATAGATACGTGTTAGACACGGATACATGATACAAATTGAAATTTTGGTCCATCATAGACTCTATCCATTAAATATCTGGTTGGTGTCAATTCTTTAATTGTTTAGAAGCACAATAAACTCTTAGTTTACATTCTTTATAACCTCAACTGTTGTTGCAGTGTTGCTTCCCTCCTAACCTATCTGCACACAAATGCAAGCAACGTTATCGACATGTTGATTATGGCACTGCAATCACATGGGATGATGCATTACAAGCTAGTCTGCGGGATTACGAGACCAAAACTCACAACATTTTCACTTGCAACTGCCACTCATTTGTGGCCAACTGTCTGAATCGCGTTTGTTACGACGGATCAATGGACTGGAACATTGTGAATGTAGCAGCTTTGATTATGTTGAAGGGGCACTGGGTTGGTTTCTGGGCAATTGTAAGATCTTTCATGCCTTTTTGTATGGTTGCTTTCTTAGGAGTTGTGATGATTGGGTGGCCCTTCTTACTTGGACTACTATCAGTGTCTCTACTTTTGCTGTTGTGGTTTGTGGTGGGGACTTACCTTGTTGGAAACCTATCACATTGCTAGATCTTCATGTTCATGTTCATGTTCATGCTTTGGTTCTTCCCTCTTCACCAAGTAACACTTTTAGATCATATTTTGGAATACGAGTTATCTCTTTTGGGAAGTTAATCAACTAGTTTTTGGTGTTTATCAGAGTTTGTATTATGCAGTCATGTTTGTGTAGTTAGTTGGTGAAACTGGTATGCAACTTATGAAGAAGCTATTTCAAGTTTCAGATTCTCATCTTTTTTAAGCATTCACACATTTTGTTGTTTATATAGCAAGATGGAATGACTTCTGTGAAAAAAGATTGATGTTTATCACACTTTTTGAAGCAGTTGTTTTAGTAATGAACTCTTTAGTATTGGTTAACATTTATTACAGATCATCATCAAATTTTATTGGTGATATTTTAGTTTCTAATAGATTTTAATGCCTCAAAGAGAATAAGCATAGAAGAGAATTTATTTGTAGGAAATGTTATGAAAGCAAAGATAATATCCCTAGTAATTTTCTCAAAAACCAAATTTGTTTTTGGCTCAAAAGGTTTCTGTGTGCACATTTTGAAACCAATGGAATGGAAAGAGAACTAATTTTGTTTATGCAATTGGGATGATTTGATTGATATTAATAAAAAAATTATAAAATTCATATTGTTTTTATATCAATCATAATTTTTATTAATGAAATAATTGAATTATAAATATACATTATTTAAATTGTTTGTGTTGATTTTATAAACATTAAATGGTTCTTATAATTATTTTAGAAATATATATTCTCTTTATCTTTATATATATTAACGAGATATTAAATTGTTTTAATTTTTATAAATAATTTATACAATGTAAACTTCTATTCATGTAAAACATTTACACACAAATATCTAACAATATATTACTATGCGTATTAAATTTATGGTTATTATTTTAAAATATTCATGTAATAATTTTTAATAGCTTTTTCATGTTAATAAATATATGAAAACGAAATTATTAGACGTTATATAAAGTATAATCTGGTTTTTCCTTTAACTTGGCATTTCAAGAGTGAGTTGGGTGTAGCTTATTGTTTTTTTCTTTGTTTCTTTTTAAGGAGAAGTTTGGTTAAATAGTTTTCACTAAAAATCGTCGGACATATCATATTTACAACAAATTATGTTCTTAGTTTCTGAATTTGTATCAAATTTTCTCAAATTAGAAAGAAGTTCATTCTAATAATTCAAATTTCAAATATGGATTTAGTCCCAAAACATTAAATTTAAAAAATTAAAAAGCTCATTTTAGTCATTCAAATTTAATATTTAGAGATTAAAAATATATTTTATTAAGTAACTAAATTTTTTTTTTTATTTGGAGAACCAAACCAGAAAACATTCTAAATTTTGAAAATTAAAACCGTTAAGCCAATTTGTTTAAATCTCAAATTAAACTCTACATATATTCATTATTGATTTCAACATACGTATAAATATATTACAAGAAACAATTCATACAATATACGGAATAGGAAAAAAAAAATATTGTTGTTGGATTTATTTAGATCCTATAGATACCTTGTTTTATTTTCTTTCTTTTCTCCATTTAATAAAATAATAGAAAATTTTGGAAGTGATAATGCTATAAACGTATTTTTCTTCCTTCTTAAGCTCACATGACATTTTTTATATAAGCTACTTATTCCCACAAACCATAACAAAATGTATGAGAACAGGAAAAAAAAGAAAAAATATTTAGTTGAAACTATATGTACATTAAACATAAATAGGTTTTATGTTTATAAAAATATAAATAGTAAATTTTGTAAAAATATAAAGGATAAAACATATGTAGAAATATAGAGTAAACTTTCTAAATTAGAAGGGATGTGTAGAAATATGTAAAATATGTAACCTAAAAAATACAAATTAATGTACGAACAAATTTGTGTAATCTATATTGCTAGACTTGTTTAATATATATTGTTAGTTCATCTAATCAATGTATTGTCAAACTTGTCTAATGTGTTGTTACACTTGTTTAATCAGTGGATAAACACACTCGTCGAATGCGTATTGTTAAACTCGTTTAATTTGGATGAAATTTGTGTAATGTATATTGCAAGACTTAATTAAAGAATGGATAAAATCGTCTAATGTGCATTAATAGACTTATCTAATATGTGTATAAACAAACTCATCTAACTTATATTGCTAAACTCATCTAATCACTGTATGAACAAACTCGTCTAATGAGTGTTGTAAGACTTGTCTGATTAGTGTATATCTATGATGCACTGATACTTCAACTTAGGTCATATTTGTGTCCGACACGTATCCGTATCCGATACTTTAAGACACTTTATCGATATTTATCAGTGAACTATCTAATTTACAAGTCGTAGTACAGTATAATAAAATATTTGAATATATAGTGACCAATTTAAGTATCAATTTAAAAACAAAAAATTATTGGTAACTAAAATAGTTCCAAAAAATTGATAATTAAAATAATTTTTATTATGAATTGATTTCTAAATTGGTCTCTAACATTAAATACCAAGATTTTGACTACCAAAATAATTGATTTCTAATTTGGTCACTAACATTAGCTACCAAGGTTTTGGCTACCAAAATAATTAGTTTATAAATTGGTCTCTAATTAGGAAAATGGTCTCTAATATATTTTTTGTTACTAAAATTAGTCATTATTTAAGAGTTTTCATATAGTAGTACTTTTATGATGACAATAATCTATATTTTTTATGTTGATAACTTTAGTACATATAGTTTTAATTTGGATTAACACAATAACAATCATATATTATTATGTTTTTAAGCATTATTGTACCCATTTTTTAATATTCATATATCACGTATCTATCACGTATCGTGTCTTATTATTTCCAAAATAAACGTATCGACGTATCGTATCCGATACACGTATCATATCCGTGCATCATAGGTGTATATACATACTTGTATTTTGTTCTTAGACTCAATTAATCAATGTATGAAAAGACTAATTTAATTTTTTTTGTTATACTCATCTTATCAATATATGGACAAACTCGTCCAACATGTATTGTTATAATCGTGTAATTTTTTTTCTATATTAATCTAATCAATATATGAATAGACTTGTCTAAATGACATATTTGCTGGAAAGAATGGCTGAGTTCAAAAGATGAATTTCAAAAGTTTTTAACAATTAAACGTTGAAACTAAAATCAAATATCCAAAGTATAAAAAATGTTAACATATTGTTCGTTACACTCCCATTTTATCAAATCATAATCATAAACCAAACTTAGATTGAATAGTAAAGAGAAGAAACCAAGAGTCAAATATTTATATTATTTCATTCTAAAAAGAGAGTGACATTTAGTTGCTTAATCAACTTGATTAGACTCACTATTATCATTAAAAATGAGAATGAAAGAAAATCATGAAAAATATCATATACCCAGCAAGATCTCCTATATAATCGATTGTGAAAGGTTCTTCATGAGAACCATCTTGACAATCCTAATTAATAATTACAAACCAATTTTGGGGTGGTGTATTAGAAAATTTATATTATTATCTTTTAGATTATTTTGCAAAGTTTGACCTAAACCTCTAAAAAAATGATGATTCGCTTCAAGAGCAAAGTTGTAAAACACAGCATGTCACCTATTTTTGTACTCTGTTATCACACCGATAAGGAGGCAACTCCCCTCACAGTGAGAGTCTTGTATTTGTATATTACCAAATCAAAACAATATCCATTATCATCTCTAGCAGTGCTTCTAAGGTACTTATACTCACGACATCTTATCTTCAAATTATTTAGTAAAACGTTAAAAAATACATGTCATTACAAAAGAAAAGATTGCCATTTTTTTTTATATTTACTAAAAGAGAACCATACACAACAAAAGAATGAGTGTATAGGTAGATCGTTCAATCATCAAGATCTTATTAGTTATTTCATGATGCAACAAAGTTTGGACCTTAGAGCCCGAAGTATACATGTTAATCAGAACTTTTAAATAGCTATACTGTTGTGACAAGTGGGCAACAAAAAAGTTAAAAAGGAACACAAAAAATGAAATCAAGCTCCATACTTGGGAGCTTTCCAAAGCTTAAAGGCTATCTCATGCAAGAACCTATCTGCCGGTATCGTAAGATTTCCACCACGCTGCATAACAAGGAAAGAGAGAAATAGTGAAGCAAAGATTATTCAGTAACCATGAATTACATTGTAGCTTAAACAAATGACAAGCCTACCAAAATTCCACAATGGTTAGCACTCAAACCATAATACTTCACAAAAGTGTAAACACTTGCAGAATAAAAATAGAAACATTAATCGGAAAAAAAAAATTGAATACTACACAACCTAACAAAAGTGTATATACTTCACGAAAGTTTTAAAGATTGAAGTATGTTAGGTTGTGTAGATAGGATAGGACACCTTTAAGATCAAGAAATAGAGGATGGCCAGCAAAAAAAAAAAAAAAAAAAACATTAATCGGAAAAAATCATTGCTCAATTGTAAATAAAACATGAAGTAAAATCTTTAAGCAAACCTCTATAAAATCTTCAAAAGAAAATCTCTCTGCATTATCCTTGCGAGTCACAGCATATTGCCATTGGGCAATTAACATGGGAGAATATGACCTGTATAATTTAATACGAGATAAATAATCAAGTCAATCCAAAGAGAAAGCAAATATTACTAATCTTCAATTACTATAACTTAGGTAGTATTTGGGGGACATGTGCATATCATAACATGAGTTCTATTTATGTTTAGCATATTTTGAAAATATAAAAGAACACAATAAGCGGTAAAAAATTTATCCATTTTGGTTCCACTTAAAAGCATAGACCCAAGGAAAAGAAAAAAAATATTATCTATTTCATTCTGTCCATGTGCTGAATATTGATTTAATTACCTTACATCCTTTCGAGGAATCCCTCCTTTCATACCGTAACTTTGTAGAGGATAAAGCACTGAAAGATGAGGGTTCTTCTCATCAACCATTTTTGAAACAGGAAACTTAGAATCGTCACCCTCCAAGACATTGCCATAGCTCATGACAACGGACAAATGCAGACGTGAACCGATGTCAGATCCGGGCTGTGCTTGACTCATTATGCCTCCAACCAAAGCATCCATATACCCCACATCAGCAGCAACCGCTTCCTGTTCACCAGCTCCAACGTGAAAGAAAACAAGATCATAATGATCATTGTCCAGCACCTTCCCTTCTTCAAGGCCAAGCAACTTGAGCAGCTCAAGGGCCACAACCTCAGCAGAACGACCTCCCAGTAACTCGTTCAATTGAAGAACATTAAATCCAAGTTTGGCACTAAAAGATTTCAAGCTTGAATTGTTGGTCAAAATAGAAGCTTTCATTCCCATAAACCTGTATTTCAAAAATCAAAAACATTTATTTCATATATTTAAATCAATCATTTGATTCTTAGAGATGACAAGTCCTTATTTAGTACAAATTGGTCCTTGTTGTTCCTAGGTTTCTTATGTCTTAGTCCCTTAAAGACTAAACTTTTAGTCCTTAAACTTCTAAGGACTAAAACTTAAATTTTTTTCCTATACTTGAAAGAGTGTCATCTATAGATCAAGACCCTGTTTAGAAATCTTATCAATAAGCACTTGCAAAAGAAGAAAATTAAAAGGTAAAATAAGTCGAGTTTCTCATATAAGCTAAAACCATCTTATTCACTTCAACTTTAATAGAAACTATCTCATTTAACTTGTTCAAAAAACTCATTTTAACTTGCACACAAACTAATTCTACCAACTAACTTATAGGAAGAACTTAATTCATTTACCTTGTTATTTTCTTCTTTTAAAAATCCATACATGACCCAAACAATTATAAATGCTGTAGAGAAGTTTATCCACGCAAGAAAAAACGATTAATTTAACATTTACAAACAAAAAATTAAAAATGGAAAACAAATAATGAGAATACCTATCAGACAAGGTTTGTTTTGGTGGATCCTCTTGGCTATCACCACCACTGATTTTCCCCTTCTAACAAGGAATGAAAAAATATCACAACGATGAAAAAATAAAAATAAAAACTTGAGCAAATGGGTCTCACCATATTAGAATAAGTATGACATGCATCCAGCAGCACTGCAAATTCTCTAACTGCCCTCTCATCCCCGCTTTCTGAAAACTACATATCCAAGTGAATTTGAATGTGGCAGGGGCAAAAATGGGAGAAAATAAATTGAAAAGTGTGTTAAGCATTATTACAAACAGGTGGAGGTTGTGGATTGAGAATAAGGGAACCTGAGGGTGGAGAATTGGGGAGACTCAAGAGACCGCATGAAGATAGAGAAGCGAGAGAGTGAAGGTGGGTGTGCGATGAATCGACGAAACGAGCAAAGCCATCGCCGAATAAGACCAGGGATCGACTTGGCTTGTCTGCCATTGTTTCTCCTGCTTCTGAGTTCTTCACAATTTTGGAATCAGATGCGGAGACAGAATAAAGTGAAACCAAGAATGAGTGTTCTGCAAAGAACAACTGTAATATAGGCTCTTGCTTAAATTTAATAAGGCATAAAACTTTTATATGAAAATATTCACAACAGTTTAGGATGTCTGAATTATTACATATTTAGTTTTTATTATTATCTATATATTATTATATGAAGGGAATTTTCTAGTTTGATGTAAATATTATTTTTGCCTTTTAAATAACTGTTTTTTTAAATAAAAGTAATTACTTTATTAAATTTATCCTTTAAGTGATAATTATTTATTAAATAAAAAACTAACCTCAACATGTAGTTAGGATTCTACTAACATGCAATTAAGATTATATGGTCATGCTTGATAAGTTTATTCTTGATTTCTAAATTTTAATTAATAATAAACAATAAATTTGAAAAATACATAGCTAATACTTTTTATTCATAAATTTAATTTGTGTTTGTTAACTATAGATCACAATCTATCTTTTTTCAGAACCTGTGAAATCATAAGATGATAATAGAAGAATTCATTTGACAACTATTCATCAGAATTTTTCTTTTTTATAAACTTAAATGTAATAAAAAAATTATCAGAAATAATTTTTTGAAATAATACTATAAGAAAAAGTGGTTGGTAACTCTATTAGTAACATCGTTTTATAATATATATATATATATATATATATATATATATATATATTATTTTTTTTATATTTATCTAACATTTATCAACTCATTATTTAATATCATACAAATGTTTGGTATTTAATACATAAGTAAAAAGAAAAAATATATTTTTTAATTATTTAATTAACATTTTAAATAACAAAAAGACTGTATAAATACCGGATATGAGTATATTTATTCCGGAATCAAAATAAGAATGAAAAAAAAAATTGATATCTTTTGAACATAATAAAATTTTAGTCTAGCTGTCATTCATTCAGGTATTGAGAAATTCAAATTAGTTTACATTTTCCATTTTTTGTAGGTGCATGAAATTGAGCACCCGAGTTTAGCAAGGTGAGTGAGTTAGTTTTCTACGATTCTCGAAATTTTATCTCGGAAATCGTTACTGAGCCGACTCGTTGTTTCGGTGGCCAATTTGCATCAAAACATCTCCCATTCTCCACCACCGCCGTCGCTATCGCTGTCGATGTCGTCTTATTCCGAGAACGACGACGAGGCTCTCCGGCGCAAGCGCATCCTCTCCAGCAAGCTATACTTCGATGTGTCCCCGTCCAAGGTAAGCGAGTTCAGTGCACTCGCACTCTTGGCGCGTCGAGTGTTTATGCCTTCGGTTTTTGAATTATTCAGGTTCCGCTAATCTACTCCGCATCCTACGATATATCGTTTCTCGGCATAGAGAAACTGTAAGCATTTTCTTCGCACTAACATCTTCTTCTTCTTTTTTCTGAAGCTGTGATTTGAATCGAATGGATTGTGAATAGTGTGGGGAGTTTGTAACTGTTTGATGATTGTTGCAGGCATCCGTTTGATTCGTCGAAGTGGGGACGCATTTGCCGATTCCTCGTTTCGTTTGGTATTCTCGACAAAGGAAGCATCGTTGAGCCTCTCGAAGCTTCCAAGGATGATCTTCTAGTGGTAAGCGCTATGTAATACTTAATTAGGAAGACTTCGTTTGGATAAACTTTTTGAACACGTGAAGAAGAATAAAGTTAAAAGCAAAGTGAATTACATATGTCAAAATCAACTAATGTGCTCCAGTTTTTGGAGAAGTTACATGAGGAAGTTTCTATAATGTTGAAGTTTATAAGTTGAGTTTAACTAACAAGAAAAATGCATCCCATTTTTTCTTCTTTTCTGTAAGTGTTTGTGAATAAGTTAAAATCAACTTATGTTCTTCAATTTTTGGAGAAGTTAGATAAGAGAGTTCATATGAAATTGAAGTGCATAAGTTGATATTTATTAATGAAATAATGTATCTCATTTTATCTTCTTTTTGTAAGTGTTCATGGAGAAAATTAATTAAATCAGGACTTAAATTGCATTTGACGTGTCTTTGTTGTGCATGTATGTTTAAATCACATGTATAGCTGCAATAAGCAATATATGTGATTGAAACTGAAAATGATGTAATTTAAAGTACATGTCTAGTGCTAAATCTGTTTCTTTCATTCCTTTTTCTCTAAAGGTTCACACAGAATTGTATCTGAATAGCCTGAAGGAGAGTTCAAAAGTTGCTATGATAGTTGAGGTACTTTACACTTTCTTGTGGCACGAGGCAGCCATCTTTTTGTTGGTGATACTCTTTGTTCCTTGTTACTCTTTAACCCTGGAGCTCTTATATGTTGTCTTAGAATAGAAAGCTGGTATGATTGTGCTGGAGTTCTTTATTATATTTGTCTTTGCTATTTAGTGCTGCAGTTGTGTATGATAATTGATAACTGATATGTGGTTGCTGAGGCTTTATATAGTTGATGGATTATGATGGGTTATTTACCGAGATACTAAAATATAGGTCCCTCCCGTGGCATTAATTCCCAATTGTCTTGTGCAACAAAAAGTTCTTTTCCCATTCAAGAAGCAGGTAAGTTAATTGTCCTATTTTATAGTCTGTTTAGCAATCGGAAAATCTGTTCTTGTTCCTAATCTAATGGCAGGTTGGAGGAACTGTACTGGCTGCAAAACTTGCAAAGGAGAGAGGATGGGCCATTAATGTGGGAGGAGGTTTTCATCACTGCTCTGCAGAAAAAGGAGGTGGATTCTGTGTTTATGCAGATATTTCTCTTTGCATCCACTTTGCTTTTGTTCAGTTGAATATATCAAGGTACTATCCTCTTGCAAATTAGAGTATTCTGTTATTGCTCGTGCAAAAGTTGATTGCGAATTTTTCAGGGTGATGATCATTGATCTTGATGCACATCAAGGAAACGGTCATGAAATGGACTTTGCCTATGATAGTAATGTCCAAAAAAAATTATTCTAGTGTTTGGTTTCTTATCTTTTAGGTTTTTACTAATAGGGACTTTGTAATGGCAGGCCGAGTCTATATCTTGGATATGTACAATCCTGGAATCTATCCTTTGGTAATCTGCTCCTTGATTTGTTTAACACATTTTGTCTTCCTGTCTAGTATTTTGAACTGATTTTTCTCTGTTTCTCTTTTCACATTTGTCTTATCTATTCAACATTGCTGGCTGGCATCTGACATGCCGCAGTGTCCTGTTATTTTGTACATTTGAATTGTCCTGTCCTTTTTATGGAATGAAGGATGTTTTTTTTCTGTGTGTATATCATTGTGGAGTGCATGAAAGCATATATTGCAATTTCATTTCTACATTCCAATGGTAAAAAGAGTGAGTGTTTGTACATCAGGAAGGTTTCTGTCTTGTGAGTCGGTGATAATCCTTTTTCTACTGAGTGGGGAATAAGAACCTTAAGCAAATCACATCACAGGCTAACCATTGTAATCGGAGAGCCTAATGCCCAACGAACCTCACACTAGAATTCCATACCTCCAATGTGGGAGTCAAGTCTCATACTTGCAACTGGGTCCTAATATCCCACCATGAGTCACAGCTCCAACACCAATGCAAGTTGGTTGTGTTCTAGCTATTTAACTAGTCCCCGGCAAACATTGCAATATTACCATTACCAGCCCCACTACCTGATTGCAGCTAAAAGATATTTCCAAGAACTTGTGATAATAAAATTGGTAGGACCGTACCACAAAAACTTAGCCATTGTAGTTGGAGAACCCAAAGTCTTGTAAACTCCACACCTAAATTTTGTACTTCCTATGTGGACTTGAGTCCCATATCTTGCAATTGGATGCTAACAGTGGGTCAAATGAGGCTTTTGTATTATAAAAACTCTAAATTTTGGAAAGGCCATTTAGATCAAGGTATTTTTTTATTTAATGATTCTCGTTAAAAATTGTGTGGTCATACATGTGTTTATGAGGGTTAACTTCCATATAACTTCATTTATTGGGCCAATCTTGATATTTGTATTATTTATTGGGGCCTCCTTTACTGGCCTTGTTCACACTTGCTAAATCCAGTGATGAAAACCTATTCAAATGTAGGAAAAAGGCATTTATGTCAAGCACTCAAGCTAAAGCATGCTAATATTTTCTCTGTTTGCATCTGCAATTGACTTGTAAATGAAGTATGCAGGAAGCCATAAAATGATTTGGCTAAAAAATTTATTGAAATGGGCTCAGCAACACATTAATGCCTACTGTTTCCTAAATAATGATGCCTCATCGTGATGTTGGAAGTATGTTTCTCCTGATTATTGGAAAAAAAAGGCCTAAATTGTGTGAAGATAGATGGTCCATTGTCAACTGCTAATTAATATTTGTGTTTACTTTAAAATATGCATATAATCTGATACAGTGGTCACAATTTTATGACTGATACAAGCAAAGAATTAGGGGGGCAAATTAGGAAGGCCCAAAAGGTGTATGAGAGGAAGAAGTGGAAAGCCATTGCATGGGATCCACAGACAAACGTACTATGATTCTGTCTCTAACAGAATTGCCTACGTGTCAGATTGGGGACAAAAATAGGCAATGAGAGTATATGAGATGGGGGACGTGGTTGGAGCAGGGGGGGTCTGGCTTTTGGGAGGAAGAAACCAGAATCCTGGATCGGTTCTTTTGGGAAGAGGAATACTTTGTCCTCTTGTTTTGGGATTCTGAATAATACGAGTTATTTTCTTCTCTTATTACTGTTTTATTGGTTCTTAACAATCACCTTGAGACCAACTTATATCAATTCCTTGCGATCCCTTTTACCTTCTATATCAGGATTACGAGGCGAGAAACTACATAAATCAGAAAGTTGAAGTAAAGGTATATTAAACTATTATCCATTAAACATTAATCATAATTTGTTTTTTAATCATTCTCTTTAAGATTCTGTGTCTCATGTTTCCCCCTGAACATTCAGAGTGGGACACTTACAGAAGAGTACCTGCAAAAATTAGATGAAGCACTAGAGGTATCTTACATTATCATAGAGTGTAATTCTCTAATATTATTGGCTTGATAGGATTATGTGTAGCTGTAGATACTTTTACATTTCTATAACCTATCCAAGTCCAATGATATTGACTGTTCATTTGATGCATGGTGCGCTTTATCTTATCGATCTCTTTATTTTAAAAATCAAAAAGGGAAAGGGAACTGTATCTTTACCTTCTAATCTTAATCCTCCCATTCCCATTTAGTTTCCTTCCCTCCTTTCCCCTTTACTCTTAACTTCCAACCATACCCATAGCACGCCACAGAATTGTTTATCTGGTGAAGAAGGCATACTAACATTCAAGTTCTTATCCTAACTTTGATTTTCATGTCAATGTGATTCAAGGTTGCTGGGCGTAGGTTTAACCCTGAGTTGGTAATTTATAATGCTGGAACCGACATCCTACAAGGAGATCCGTTAGGAAGGTTGGAGGTAATGTCATTCTTGAATTTGCTTTATTGCAGTAAATATCACCTCTAAACTCAAATATAAACAGAATTAACTACTTCCTCACTAGTTAAGAATAGTAATAAAAAGGTCCTTTTACTAAATTACCTCAAATGTATTTATTAGGGGTGATACTTAGGTATAAAGATAAGGGTATTTTTGAAATAGTAAATTGAATTTGGGTTGTGCTAGTTGAAATTGCTATATGTAGGCCCACCAAACATGACTCTTTTTTTGCTTATATTTTAGTGCAAAGGGAGTGTACGTTTATATTAACTTTAGTTGCCTAGTCATTTTCTCTTATATGTATATGAAAAGAATGGTCATTATTCTGAGTTAATGTGTTGGTTAATTCCTTTACCACTCACCATGCGCAGTGCTTGTGCTATTTTATATACACAGATCAGTCCTGAAGGAATTGCCCTTAGAGATGAAAAAGTTTTTCGGTTTGCTCGCGAGAAGAACATTCCCATCGTCATGCTCACTTCAGGTTTGCGATTGTTTCCCTCTGTATCATATGGTGGTTGCTTTGGCCGTTTTTGTGCAAAGGAAACTTACCTAACAAGAACCTACTCTAACATTACAAACTTCCTTTAGGTTATAGTTTGTGCATTTTTCTTTACTTTTTGCAAGCATCTTCTTATGTTAAAAAAGGAATCTGAGGGAAACCTGAAATTAGCCCGTGTTTTGTCTAACTTCTAAGTGTTTATCTTCGTACGTATGACCACATGCCCATCTATGCAATATTTTTTTTAAATACTATTTGTTAGCGATCATCTTATCCAACATTAGTTTGGTTAGAAAACCGTTTAGATGCGCCTAAAAGCGTCAAAACGTGCTTTCCAAGAGTAAAAGGGTATAAATTATGTGTGTGTGTGTTTTTTTTTTTGTTGAGATGACATGTGAAACAAAAACACGAAAATTTCCTCCTGTTCCGAATTGATATAATTTGCTTAGTGGAGGGGGTTCTGCATAACCAACTGTAGAAATTGGCATATTCCCAACCCATCCATGTCACAAATCCTTTTTAGAAACTTCAACCATTTTTTCTTCGTATTGTTTGTTGTTTTATCCAATCGTCTTTATTTGTCGCTCCATATTACAGGTGGTTACATGAAATCTAGTGCTAGAGTGATTGCAGATTCAATAGTCAATCTTTCCAATAAATGCTTGATTGAAACGGGTGGAGCTCCAAAGTCTGCATAAAGTGCTCCTGTACTTACGTTGTGAGATTTTCCGTGGTTTACCTATCATCAAATGGCCCGTTATGAGAGTTTTCCATATCCTTGGTATTTGGGTATATTATGTTTCCTTTTATTGGAAACTTTGGTGTATAGTGTTTTATATAAAAAAAAAAAGAAGAAAAACTTAAATAGTTGTAATATATGTCATAAACTAGTGTATATTTGTAAGAAAAGAAGATAAATGAGTTGTAATGTATATTATGTACGTGCTTGTGAAACTAACAAGGGCTGAGCACGGTCCGGTTAATAATGTATCCTACCCTCTTCATTTCCTCGTCGAGATGAAAGAAGAGAAATTTTGCCTCCACTTCAGTAAATTATGACACTTTAATTAATGTGGTTGGTGGAAAATGACAGTGCTTATCGAAATCTAGGGTGCGGATTTTCATCTCATTAATACTCTCCCTGGTAGATAGGAAAGCACGGAGAAAGTAAAAGCAAAAGAAACATATTGGTAAGCAATAATTTGCGTATTATTTTGCATATTTTTCCGCAATATACCTTCAAATTTGCTCATTTATGTTCAGACAATATTCCTCTAATCACAAATTTTTCTTCTGTCTTTTCCTTTCATTGTCCACCACCTTTTTTCTCAATGGTAGTCATCTATTCTTAGTTTTGAATTCAGTAAATACTTAAATTTTTTTTATTAAGTGTAATTTTGTGTGTAAATTACTAAAATAGGGAAATTTTAATAATTTTATCTGTATGAATAAGTCTATAGTTACGCTGGCTTTACATGATTTTTGGATGAAAGGAAGAGTCATGTGAGTTAAATAGACAGTTAAATTGTACCATTATAATAAATATGGTTTTGGTCTTTCAATTTTGAGTGAATATTTAAATTAGTTTCTCTTGAAAATTTTTAACTAATTTTGTCTTTTAACTCTGTAAATGCGTTGATTTAGTATTTTTAACAAAATTTTATTAAGTTTGGTTGACGTTTCAAACACATTTCATTCTAGTATTTTAGTTTGTTTACATCTTTTTGGTACATGTTCGTTTCAATTTAGTTGAAAAATGCGTTTGAAACGATAAATAAACATAAAAAAATTTGGTTTAAAGGACTAAATTTGTGCATTTATAAAGATGAAAGATTAAATTGGTTAAAGATTTTCAAGTGGGATTAATTTTAATTTTTACTAAAGTTAAAATTCCAAAAATATATTTAACAACTAAAATAAAACCTTAAAAATTGGTGTGCAGCTATCATGTCTTTTCCTTTCTTCTATGTAAATGGATCATCAAATTGTTATCACTAGTCCTTCCATTACACTGTATTTGTATTTAATAATTTACTGTTAATGGTTGAAGGGGAGGTGCAAAAAGTGGTTGTTTATCTTTATATATTTAGGAAGATTTGAGATTATGGAGACCTAAGGAAGGGTGAATTATTTCTCTCACATGACATGAGCCGAAAAAAAATATTTAAATTATAGTTTTGTCCTGCTATTATATAAAGGATAAAGGTGATTATAATTGGTATAAATATACTATTTTAATCCATAGCATTTCTGTCTGAAGAAATAATTAATTACATATTTATGTATATTTTTTTATGGAAAGGCCAAAGTCTAACAATTTAATTATCATTCTAAAAAGATATTTTAAACTTAGCATAAAATAATTGTTCAATCTTAAAATCTTCACAAAATTAACACTAAGTATGTTTTCATGTATGCACACATGATACGTGTATCGGATAGATTACATGTATCATATATGATACACCGATATATTTATTTTAAAAATAATAAGATATATGTTATATTTTTATATTGAAAAGTGTACAATAGTTCTTAAAACACGATAAATATATGTATTAAAGTTTCTAGCATAAAAAATTATAAATTATTATCATCATTAAAGTATTACTACTTTATAAATTAGATATTTTAGTGATAAATATCGATAAAGTATTTTAAAGTATCAAATATGGATACATGTCAAACATATATACATGTCAGATACATGTAAGTGACTCAAATTGAAGTATCAATGTACCATACATTTTCATGCTTTCTTATTGGTTAGCTTCTAAATTTAGTAGTTTTTATCTTTAATTATTACAATTTCATCTTTACATTAAGCTGAATAAATGTTTTTTTATATGATTAAAATTATGATTTGTAAATAATTAATATATGAAATATTTCAAAAGTATATCCATTAATATATATTGTGATATAACGTTGTTTAATTTTTTTGACATATTTGTTAAAAATATTAAATTCAAGCAAAATTATTGTTATTAAAATTAATAGTTGAGTACAAGGACTCCTCGAATCATTAAAAACCATCTTATGTAAGACATTTATTTAAATTTTTATATATAAAGATATTAGTTCCCATATATTTAAATAATACATTTTACTTTTGAAAATTTAATTAGGATGTATTAGCAGTGTCACTGTTGTCTAATGATAATGATGTTATTATAATGTTAGGTTCTTGCGTAATCCATTAATTAGGGAAGGTCAATTGCACAAAGAATAAGGTAGAACACCATTAAATTTCTATGATTTGGAATGTTTTGTGGAGATGGATTTGCTTTGAAGTCTTTGTTTGTGGAATGAGCTTATTTAAAGGTTTGCATGTCAATCTTCAATATTAAGGCATCTTATACTTTTTTATTGAGCAATCCAAACATTAATTTTTATTTATTTGGATGTGATGCACCACCTTAGTCTTAGTTAGGTGAAATAACAATAATTAATTATTTTCATTAATGAGACGATCATAGTATATGACAATTAAGCACCATAGATAAAAGTGAATATAACTTGATAATTATAGAAGTGCCAATTTTATTCATGGATTGAAAAAAAAATAATTAGAAAATGACACCAATGACAATAACAATGGCAGAAAATATATATTTTCTACATGATGATATAAATTGATAAAAGGTAAAATTATCTACATAAAAAATGAAACTGAAAACAATTATGCTAACGGTCTAACAAAATAATAATACTGCTAAAGGTTTAGTGTGTAACGATGTTGTTATTGCAATGTCATTTTTACATAAAAAATTGCAACTTTTTACATTTTTTTTAATATATTTATTAAAAAGATTGGCAAGTTGTAAAAGCGTCACGTGTAGAGTGTATGCATATTGCCATTGCCAGCTATAACGTTTTTATTATTATTATTATTATTATTATTATTATTATTATTATTATTATTATTATTATTATTATTATTATTATTTATAGCATACACAGTGATTGTTGTGTCTGTGAATATGTATTTTTAAATATATGATATTATATTAGTAGAGGATGATAATGTAATGTTATTAAATTATAATATATAAAATAAAATTGTATTTATTGAAAATAAAGTAATATATTATAAAAGGTGAAAGAATAATTGTTGATAAATAAAAAAAAATTGTAAAAATAACGGTCAATTTTTCAAAAATTTTATAAAAAGTTATATTTTAAAGGATAAAATTAATATTTTGAAATGTGAACACAAAAGAGGAATATCTTTATACATTGTTGTAGATTATTATTATTTGGTTTACTTATGCCTTTGGTCCCAATTTTAGAGTCAAAATTTCAAAATGGTACCCAAATTTGTAAAAGTCTCAAATTGGTTCATTTTTTTGTTAGAACGTATCAAGTTTGCCCTTTCTGGTTAGAGGGAGTGTCACGTGTCAATTCCTCAAAATTTTGATTTTCTTTTTCAAAAATTTTTTATTTTATTTATTTTTTGAATTATTTTAAAAATATCAAAAAATTGCCACGTGTCAAGTTGTCATCGTACCACGTGACAGTGATAGAATAATGTGGCAGTGACAGTGACACGTGTCAGTATTATGTCAGGTGTCATTTCTTTAGTCTCAATTTGGCCCCTTTATTTTAATTTTTGTCTCAATTTAGTCCCAATTTTTTTTTAAATTAGCAACTTTGTCCCTCTCAAAATTGGAATCAAATTTAATTTATATATAAATGTACACAAATATTTTCATCAAAATTGATATTTCAAGTAAATATTTTTAACCAAATTAAGTTCATTTAATTAATATTTTCCATTGAACTTTATTTAAAATTGTTTTAAAGTTGTTAATAGAAAATAATGTTAATAGAAAAAAAATTCATAAATTAACTAGTTTATGTAACAATAAAACACATAAATTTAAATTTTGAAAATAATTTTAAGTAAAGTTGAATGTGAAACACAATTTTAAATAAACTTAGTTATGTTAAAAATATATAATAAAAATATCAATTTGAATAAAAATATCAAATTTAATAAAAATATTTGTATAACATTTATA
>Ga0214543_1003104_pt1 | contig 32426 bp, 7 predicted proteins | sample CNSS2metaG_FD_160094 | JGI IMG/M metagenome (GOLD analysis project Ga0214543, IMG submission 160094) | Root nodule microbial communities from cowpea collected in UCLA plant growth center, Los Angeles, California, USA - CNSS2 | ecosystem: Host-associated > Plants > Roots > Nodule | place: USA... | reverse complement strand
GACAATCTTGGTGCCACAAGTCTCAGCGCCAATCCTGTTTTCCACTCTCGGATGAAACATATAGCCTTAGCCTATCATTTTGTTCGTGAAAATGTTCAAAAAGGCAAGTTTCGGGTATCCTTTGTATATACTGATGATCAACTTGCTGATATACTCACAAAGCCTCTACTTCACCCTCGGTTTGATTCATTACTGTCCAAGTTGCCTCTCTCTTCCAGATCGTCCAACTTGCGGGAGGATATCAATTATAATAATTAATTTTAAATTATACTAATGAGTTTTTATTAGTCAGATTTTATATATCAGATTTTCCCTTTATTTAGGTTAATTGTTAGTGCTAAATTGGTGGAGTTTGTTCCTTGATTCTTTCCAATTTACGTTACCAATCTGTATATTTATACTACTGCAATCCAAGAATAAAACATCAATTCAAACTATATCTCTATACTTCTGACCTTGATGCAAGACATTCACAATGCAACTTCTGAAAAATCAAGTCAACAGTTATTACTTCAACATAGAGTTTGAAAATAAAGACACTATAGGAATGTCTTTTAGCCAAGAAATAAAAAACCTTACCTTCAGGCAAATTACACACTTTATCCATCCCTCGAGTTCTTGTGAAATGTCTCACAAAAAGGTTCCTTTTTAATAGAAAGAGCTACATTTTCAAAGTTCAAACCATGTAAGAATATTATTGAGATGAATAAAATCCTAAATTATATAAACAGAGAAATTAATGATATGTAAAAGTGTCAAAACAAATATTGGGTTAAGATTAAAATAGGAATTAAAAGAGTATTTACACCTTATTGGGTTGAGATTAACAAGTGCATAGTGTCAAGCATTAAGACATAGGTGAGTATTAAGATTTCCCTAAATCTCTATCCGAAACCAATACCTGAAAACACTTACTTGAACGTTAAAATGTGTATTAAATTGTATAATCTAGAAGCTATTTATGGATTCAAAAATACATTATGAAATGTGCATTCCAAATTATATTTTAAAAATACATTAAAAAATGTGTATTTTGAAAGGTATGTCCAAATTCAATTATATCTTCTGAATTATACAAATCCAAAATGTATTTTAGAATATATATTTCGAAATATATTTCCAAATCCAAAAATAAATTTGAAATTCATTAAGAAATAGTGAAGAATTAACTTTTACCTTTATTTATAATAAGAAAGGGGTAAAGAAGTAACTTCCACCTTTATATTATAATTTTTGTGGTGGTAATTTGGAGTTTATGGGTGCCAAAAGGGAAAGATGGAGAATGAAACAGCCATAAAAGAGGTGCCAAAGTGAATCTTGCAAATGGGCCTCAAATTAGAATATAAGGTGCTAGTCATTTTATATCATGCATGGCATTAACAAACTAACTATACTCCGAGCCTCCCATCTCATGTTGCCGAGGCCAAGGCTTCGATGGAGATAGCATAATTTTATCTTCTATAAAATGAAGTCATGGCACACAACTTTTAAAATTAAAAGAAAAAAAATTGATTAGCACTACTTCTTCATTGAGAAGTTGTAATGTGTAGTATATAATGTGTTATCATTTTGCACTATCTTTAAAAATTATTGTAAGTGAAAATTTTATAAATTAATTTATATTTTGACTTCAAATTCATGAGGCATAAAACTAATGACAACCATGTGAATGTTGTGCACTCGAGATATTAAGGTATTTTTGAATCATTCTCCAATCTATTATAAACAAAAACATGAGTTTCATGAAAACTCTCCCACCTCATGAAACACGTCTTCTAATTCGACTTTTTAGAATATTGATCACTTCACCATGTTATGTCCATGTCATCTTATTCTTGAGAACCCATCACTCATAAATAAAATGTTTTGTATGATGTCTATTGCTTCTACTCGACCATTCATATAATTAATGTAAGGGCAGAAAAATCTTTCATTACTATGAGATGAGTTTTTTTTTTTTTTGAAAATTGCAAAATTGATTCAACTTTTTCTCGTACTCTTGTAGCACATGACTTAAATTTATTTCCAACTTCCAAATACTCTATTTAAAATTGACTAATATGATAAATGTAAATACACTTTTGTTCGAAAGGAGTCATGTAATCCTATTAAAAGACATCCTTTTGTGCTTAATTCATTTATATTCCAAATATCTCATTCATCATTTTCACAAAATTTTGAGAACATTTAACATTGATCTACAAGCGCTCGACATGAAAATGATCGGATTAAATTCATCACAGTAAGTGCTCCCATAAAACAAACAAAATGTGTGTATATTGAAGTTTGATAAAAATTGAATAAGAGACTTGACTATACATATTAATTAAGTAAAAGTTTAAACGGTCTTATTTTTTAAAACGTGTTGCAATTTTTTTTTTGTTATTAGTGTAGTATTGACGATGTTAATTAATATGAAGGTTTCAACTCATAAAATTTTTTAATTTTTTTCAAAATTACAAAAATTGTGATGTGTCAAATTAGGATTCTATCGTGTGGCAAAGACAGTGTGACATGACAGTGATTGTATCATGTGTCATTGTTGATGTGAAAAATTTCAATTTAGTCTCTATATTTATTATTTTGTATTAATTTAGATCAAATTTAACTATTATATACAAGTTACAATGATACTATTAACAAGATTAAATTTATTTAAATTTATATTTTTTATTAAACTTAAAATTTGGTTAAATATTTATATATCAATAATTTTTATACAAATGTTAGGGTTAGTTTAAAAATAACAACTTTATAAATATAAATGTAAAATTCTTAAACATTTTTATAACAATTTAAAATGTTATAAATTGTTAAACAAATTTATTTTAAAACAGTTTTATAACAATTTAAAATGTTATAAATTGTTAAATGAAATTTTAAATAAATATATTTATTTTAAATTGTCATAAAACAGTTTTAAAATTTTACATTTGAATTTATAAAGTTGTTATATTTAAATCAACTCTAACATTTGTCTAAAAATTATTAATATATAAATATTTAAAACAAATTTGAAATAAATTTCAATGCAAAATATAAATATAAATAAACTTAATTTGGTTAAAAATATCAATTATAATAAAAATATCATTATAACATTTATATAAAAGTCAAATTTGGTTTTACTTTGGAATGAGATAAGGATATTTTGACCCATTTTTTTTACCCACTTTTAACCTAATGCTCTTATCACCCTTCAATAATTTATTTTGATTTTTCTAGTGGTGTGATGTGATGATCTAAGAGTAATTGGAGTGATGGGTTAAAAGTAGATAAAAAAAAGTGAGTCAAAATATCATCATCCTTTGGAATGAATGAAATTGATTTTGTTTAAAAAGAAATTAGGACTAAATTGAGACAAAATAACAAATAAAGAGACCAAATTGAAATTTTTCACATAAAAAACGACATGTGTGAAGATTCTTTTGAACAAAAAAAAGGAAAAAAAAAACATAAGTGACACGTGGCATAATAATTAGCGTCGTTAGTGTAAAAAAATCAAATTGCAATACATTTTAAAAAATGAGAATCCAATTCAGACGACTTAAAATCTGAGGATCCAATTGATATTTGTGAAAAAAAATGGGGACAATTTGAAGAACCAACCAAAAAATTAAGATTTAACAAAATAATTAATACTACGTTAATTGTTTCATTATATTGAAAATAGGAAGCTAAGATTATGAAATAGACAAATTTTTTGGTTTAAACCAAATATGACAATAGTGTGAGACCTATAAAATAATTACAAATTCATAATATATAATATATCTCAGTAACTAAGTGGGTATCAATATGAATCTTAAGAAACATGTTAAATTACAAAAAACAAGAGTATTACCTAAACCTGCACTTATTACTCTAGTTGTAGGTTTTGTCAGAACAAAAGCAATATTACCCGTTGCTACTTTTGACATGTTTCATCCTCAATAGCAGTAAATTAGTGATGTGCTTGTTCTTGTTCAGCCTGGATTCTCACCTGGATGCAAGTAAAATGGGTTTGATGGAATCGATGATGTATCCATGTTGCTCAATTCCATGAAATAAAAACAGAGATAAAAAGAATGAAGCTTCAAAAGAGAAGAAAAAGAAATCAAGAATCATTGGAGCTGCGTAGTAGAGCAGAATTAAGCCGCTCTGATGTCATATCATAGTTATGGTATGCATTGACATAAGGAAGAAGAAGGTAAACACTAGGGGAAAAATTATACATATTTGTTATTGTATGAGAGTGTTTTTAGAAGTGAGATAAAAGGTAAGAATGGATTTATATTGAAACCCAGAACACGAAAGACAGAGAGGCCCAACAAAAAACAGGCAGCCCAAAATATAACGAGAGAGAAAAGAAGCGTGTTAAGTTAAGGTAGATCCGAGAAAAAAGCTTCATGCGAAAAGGTAGTTTGAAACATAAAATATGACATGGTAGTTGTGTCTCCATACAAGGATTCTCTTATATTAATCATATTCAACAATACCCATCACCATCTTTTCAAGCGTGAAAGTCAAATTCCAAGATGGAGAGATGCCTTAAAGTCCACAAATAATTTCTCACCAAAACGGATGGGCAAAACATTATATTAGGCGATGGGGTGGTTCAGCAAAACTAAACAAAGTTGTTGTATGTTCTACAACACAACTTTGTTAAGCCAACATATTCTACTCACAATAATCTATACACGATCCAGATTGCGTGTAAGAAAGCTGCACAAATCCTTTGCTTAGATTTTATTCATGTGGGATCAATGGATCATACTCATTTTTATCAAATAGATTCACCCAACAATTGCTTGCTTGAGATGTTAGTCAAATAAACACATTTCTTAATACCTAACTCACACACTTATTTCTACCTCTACTTACGAAAGACTACATGTACGGACATACTTAATTCTCATCTCTACACGTATAAAAGAGGTATTATAAATTCTTGTGAGAGTTCAAATTAAATTAATTTATGTTTAATTTTTCATCATAATATTCAACAAGACCTTTAACTATATTAGTGCACCCAATCAATTAGAATTAAGTGTGGGACCATAGTGTATATTGTTACATTTACAACTTTTGTACTTGACAAAAAACAAAAAAAATACAGTTAGCGAGCGACAAGTATCTGCCAGCAATGTGTTGAAATGTCCTTCGTTAGTATGTATGACAAGTGATAACAACCAGCACCAAACCCCACTAATCCAACTTAACATTTCTCTTATATAAACCCTTCTCCATTATCCACAATTTCACAGCTTAACGCAGAGTGATCAGAGAGAGAGAGAGAAAATGGTGAACCTGGTTGCAGCGCAGAGGCCATTGCTGCATGGGTTAATGAAGATGGCGGGGATCAGGCCGTACACGGTGGAGATTGAGCCGGGGACCGTGATGAGTTTCTGGGTCCCTTCAGAGACCATAACGAAGCCCAAGAAAAAGGAGGAAAAGCCCACAATCGCAGCGAAGCCCAGCAAGCCCATTGTGGTTCTGGTGCACGGTTTCGCCGCGGAAGGAATCGTGACGTGGCAGTTCCAAGTGGGGGCGTTGACGAAGAAGTACGCTGTTTATGTTCCGGATCTTCTGTTCTTCGGAGGGTCCGTGACCGATAAAGCCGACAGGACGCCAAGGTTTCAAGCGGAGTGTCTGGCGAGGGCGTTAAGGAAACTTGGGGTGGAGAAATGCATAGTGGTTGGGTTCAGTTATGGGGGAATGGTGGCGTTTGAGATGGCTGAGATGTACCCTGAAATGGTTGAAGGAATGGTTATTTCTGGGTCCGTTTTGGCCATGTCGGACTCGCTCAGCGCCGCCTCACTTGAACATCTTGGGTTCTCTTCTTCTTCGGATCTCTTGCTGCCTACCTCTGTTAAGGGTCTTAAGGCCCTCTTGTCCGTCGCTGCTCACAAAAAACTCTGGTTTCCCCATCGTTTGCACAAAGATTTTCTTGAGGTATGTCTCTCTATCTATATCTATCCCTTATTTCGGTTATGTATTTCATTCTTATTCTTTTTCTACACTATACTTAAAAATGGCATTACTTTTATACTATCTAAAAATTTATTTATTACTTTAAATGGTTTTACTAAAAATAAAAAATAACTTATAGTATAAATATCATAAAACTGATAGCCTTTTTCAAAGCTTAATTTCATAAGAATTTATTAATTATTTTAACATGATAGTTGAATTGAGACATAAGCAAAGTATCATAAACATTAAAAAAAATACATAAACAACATAAAATTGTGGTTGGACCTTAAAATTCCTATAGTAAATGATTACTACAATCATAACTATGGTTCTCATTACTACAATAAAAAAACAAGAGTACTCAATCATAACTATGGTTGTGATTACTGCAATACACACTAAAGATCCTAAGAAATAAAAATGTCTTCAAATAATTCATGTTAATTACATATTTTTTTCTTTTTAAGATCTAGATCAGTCAACTCATCTTCATTTCTATTAAAATTTGTCCTCCTTCTTCAATGTTTTCAATTTCTTCCTTATCTTGTATTATACATTTTTCAATGCATTTATTGTTATTTGTTAGAGAACACTTATTATTTTCCTACTTCTTTTATATTATTTTTTTCACAATGGATAACATCTGTATTTTTTTCTGACAAGATAATGTTTCATCCTTATCATGTCATTCCATCATGAGAACAAAAATTACATTTTATTTATAGTTTATTTGTAATAAGAAGACTTTCACAATAATTCTAAATAATATCAAACTCTCTTTTTTACTTATCCATTTTTATAAAGAAAGAAATTAGAAGTAACATATCTAAAGCAAGCAAAGGACCACCAACAAAGGAGTAACACTAACACATGTTAAGAAGTTGAAGGGAACATTTAAGGGACCATCAACATTTATACTCTCGTTTAAGTAGAAATGAGAAAAAAAAAAAATAGAAATAAGTGATGACTAGTAGTGTAGATGAAGAAGGCAACATAGCAAGTGGGCATGAGTGGAGGGAAAAAGAAGACCATTGAGCCTCTCTCTTTATTAAGTTTTTGTGCAAAAAAATCAATCAAATTTAAGATATTTTAAAATAACTTAACCCTTACCAGAGCGTGATTTGTGTACAATTTCATCCATAATTTAATGTATGATTTAAACCTGAATTACGATTCTTATGTAATCCTAATGAAACATGACATATTCTAAAAAAATGTTATAGCAATTCATATTACGAGAATAAAAAATCATAACGTAAAATATAAATATATAAATATATATATTAACATTTACTAGTGGTATTATTATTTTTTAAAATAAAATATATTTCTTACTGGCCAGAATGTTATTTTTATAATTTAAGTAACAAAAATATCTTCTTTTGTTTACATAGTTTATGATTTTAAATTCTTTTGTTTCATATCAATGCATTTTAGTAAAAAAAAAAAAAATTGATAAGAAAATGGACCTGAATTTTAAATTTATCATAATGATCTTAGATGTTGGAACTTGATATGTAGGTGCATTCATTTATGTTCGTGGTTATTTTAAAATAAATATGAGGCCACGTACTCTCCTATATGATATATCATCAATAGGTGATGAAGATGTAACCCTCCCCAAATTCGTAAGAACGTGTCCATTGATTATAGAAATGGACAACATAAGTGAGTGGGGTCTGTATGTTTAGATATACTTGGTGGAAATTCCCAAAGGAGATCTATAACTGGATTCATCATAGTAAACCATATTAAAATAGCCTCAAATAGTACCTTTTCTTTAAAGGGGTGAGGCTCAGCAAATTGGATTACAAAACGATTCTTTTGATACAGAAAATAACAAAAGATGCCATGATTTTGTGGAGACAATGATGAAAAGAAGAACGTCTATTAGTTCAACCACCTTCACCAAATAGACAATTAGATACCTAAGTTTGAAAATAATGATTTTATTTATTGCAGGTGATGTTCTCGAATAGAAAGGAACGGGGTGAACTATTGGAGGGATTAATAATTAGCAATACGACCACCCCCAATTTTCCACAGGTAATTAAAAATTATTAGCAGTAATTTGCAGAGGTAGGTCTAGGTTTTGCATATATGCATGACCTTCATGTTTCCTTTGCAGAGAATACATCTTTTATGGGGCCAGAATGATCAAATTTTCAAACTGGAGCTTGCACAAAATATGAAAGAGTAAGGGTCTAGATAGAAGAAAACAAAATCAATACCATAGTTATTGTTGTTTATTACTGAAATATTATTAACGCGAGTGATGTATGAAATGACAGAGAACTAGGGGATGGCACAACGCTTGAAAGCATAGAGAAAGCTGGTCACCTTGTTCAGCTGGAGCGACCCTGTGTCTACAATAGATGCCTCAAGAACTTTCTTGCTTCCTTCTTGGCCAAAAATCATTGATGTTTTCAAATCTATTTATCTTCTCAGTTGTGATATCTTGTTCTTTAACCTAAGATGGAGATATCTCATACCTATGTTGTCTCTATCCGTCGTATTCTGAACAGCTAGAGACTGCTTTTCCTATTATGTTCCTTCCTTTCCTTCCTTTTCCAATTGTTTTACTTACTTTTTTGAGACAAAAAAAGAAGTATTTCTTTCTTAAATTTTTAAAATAATAAAAGACTGTGTTAAGCAATGAACTCGAGCAAAACTATTGCAACCTCTTATTTGATAAATTCATATGATTGTATTTTTCTTTTTGGTTGACATATAATTAAATACAATAAAAATTCTTTATATATACATATTTTTTAAATGACGGGTCTTTAGATGAGAGGATTCATAAGATAGATTCAATGTCGATGAGATTTTAGTTTGTTTACATAAGAAAATTGACAAAAGTTCTAATTCAAAACCTGAGTTTATGAATGACTTCTGATTCAAAACCTGAGTTTATGAATGTTAATCTTTAAATATTGTTCAATATTTTCATTCATATTTGATGGGAAAAACAATAACACAAACAATATAATAAAGAATGCAGCGGATATAATTTTTCCTGACTTGCAAGAATCTATGAGGAGCAATAATCAAAGAGCAACAATAATAGATCACCAAAAACACAAATAAAAGCACCACGATTTTTAACGGGAAAAATCCCTCAAAACAAGGGTAAAAACCACGAGTCGTCTAGACCAAAGAAATAGCTCCATTATGATCAACAAGAGTACAAAAGAGTCTCAATTAATAGCACAAATGAGTGCCAACACCAAACCAAATAACAAAACAACAAAGTTTTCAAAATAGAAAAGAACAAGAGAGAATTTCCCTCTACCTCTCCCTCTATGTGTTAGAGCTTTCAGTGTGTTCTGACTTTATTGTTTCGCCTCTCTCTTTATTTTATAGCCTCCTCTCCACTAGGTTAAGTGACACATTGGCCTTTCAAGTTTTGGACATTTTCTCTGCATAGAAAGGGATCCTAATACCCAACAATATTTAATGTTAGACTTAGGTTTATACTGATAATAAAAATAAAATAGTATATTAAAAGCATTTACAATCGGCTATTTCCAACTATATTTCTAAAATAAAATATTGAAGAAATATTATTTCTCAAATATATTTAATTTGTTGAGAAATATTAGTTGTATTTGTTTGTGTAAAATTTGTACAAAAAGAGAAGAAAACGGATGCTAGATAAGACGAATAATATGAAAAAAACAAAAGGAAATATATAAAAATATTATGTGAATAATATTTAGCCACCAATTAATAGTTGGAAAATGAAACTGGAATATCTAAGGCGTAAAGCCCTTCAAACTAGTAGGTAATATTAAGTGTATGAGTGAATATGCTTTTAAAAATTAGTAGGTAATATATGTTTTTATTAAAATTAAAATAGAAAATAAAATTATAAAAGAATATTTAATGTGAAAGTTCTTAAAACTAAAATTTCGTTAACTCAAAATAAATTAAAGAGATGGAATTAATTTCTTAATAGGAAGCTAAATACTCGAGTTTAACATTAACTGATATTTTAACACAATTATTGATTAAAATTCAGTCTCCACTTAAACAGAGAGTGACAATTATCCGTGATAGCATATGTTTTCGACATTTTCTCACAAAGCAACACATACTAAACTCTAAGTAATGTTTTTGGATCGATACTTACAATACACATAATAACCTTTGGAATCATTTTTCAAGATATGTTTTGATTAATTTTTGTTTGGAATGCTAGTTTTCTTCTTCTTTTAAATTTAACAACTTAATTATTTTTTTGATAAAATATATGGGGTGACTTCCATCAATTCTACTCTACATTTGTCTGTATTAAGTCGAAGAACAATGATATTTTAATTATTAAATTTTAACAATTTTTTCTTATAATATGAAGTGTCATCTTCTAAGTGGTTTTGGAATATCAAGAATAAAAAAATGAAAAACTAGTGAACCACTTAAAAAATGTCACTTAAGGTTGTAAGAGAAATTTGTCAAAATTTAGTAGTCAAAAAATCATTTTTCTAAGTCGAAACACGTATCAACAATATTATCTAAAATGTTTAACAATAACAAGTATTAAACTCTTTTTACTCCATGCTAAGATTTTGTAATATAGAAAAACATATATATGAGTTGATATTAGAGAGAAAACAAATATCAAACTAAAAAGTAAGAAAATCTACATAATAGTAGAGATGAATATGTAATCTCAAATTTTTAATAGCTTTTTGATCTGATTTTTTCAATTTAATCTCATTATTTTAAAATGGCTTTTTGATTTAAAAGCAGTGAGTGTAATAATTTGTGTTAGTTGAGGGTTACAAGGTGGCACTATAACTTAATAATTAGGTGGTGCTTGAGAATAAATTTTGATGTAGATAGAAATCCAAAAGTGGTTGTTCTGTATCGTGGCTCTCACCATGGTCCCCCTCTATCTAATAAACGATGCCTGAATTTCTTCCAATGTTCTGTCCTTGGTCTCCGGAACCAAAAGTATCGAAAAAACAACGCTGATGGCAGAAAAAATGGCGTAAATTGTGAATGTTCCTGTTCACAACCACACACTACTCAGTCTTATCACAACTACAAGTACCATAACTTTGAATAAACAAACACAATAGAGAGAAAGAAAGAGACCTGAAGTGCTCCAATTCAAGAGCAAATTTGCAGTCATGGTGATTACTGATGCAGTGAACCAGTTCAAAAACGTAGCTGTGCTTCCAGCGAGGCCTTTAATATTTGGTGGAAGTATCTGAAACCAACATCATCGTCATTTTATTAGGAGACAATATACTTACATATCTCAAAGAGAATTATACCATTGTTAATTATCATTAGCAAAAATAAATAAATACAAGATTCAACACATTTCTATAAGCGGAAAGAGGTGTTTCTGCATACCTCAGACATTATAATCCAGGGGATTGGTCCAATGCCTAGAGAAAATCCAATGACCAAAGCCTGAACAGAAACACACTTGATCAAGTTGAAAATGTACAGAAAATACGAAGCATGAAATGAAAGAACCCTGCTAAATCAATAAAATCATACATACCACAAGCCCCATAACTGAGAGCATTGCTAGTAATTGATGAAGGTCAGAATCATTTGACACCACTCTCTGGATTCAACAAAGGAAACTTATTATTTAACACAAACATTATACCAATTAAGCTTTAATGCTGAATAGATCAGCTTCAAATTAGTGATTAATTAGGATTACCAACCTCCAAATAGAATGAGGTAGCTACAAGGAGGAGGCTAAGTGTCATTATAGATGAGGATAACTGCAATGGAATTAATTAATTAATGTAAATTAAACTTTTAATTTTTCAAGAGATAAATAGTTGGTTGTCTTGATACTCACTATTAGGAGCATCCTTCTCCCACTTCTGTCGACCAAGGATGTAGCAATCCCAGTCATCGCGACCTATGCGTTGAAAGATTAAAAAAGTTCATTAATAATTAGAATTTACAAGCTTCACAATTTGAGACTCACATAAAGTAAATATCTATTATAGAGCGTGTGTAGATTATGACCTGCATAGCTCCAAGTCCAAATGTAGCAACATCACTCGATGATATTCCTGTTATACCACCTCAAATATCTATTATATTGCTATTTATATATTCATACAAAGCGTGGCATTACACCGAAAGTGATAAATAATTGATAGAAAAAAGTATTTAATTAATTACCTGCACTTGCAAATATGTTACTAGAATAGAAAAAAACACCGTTGATACCAGAAAGTTGCTGGAGCACAAGTAGTCCAATACCTACCTGCAAGGTGCATGCACATGCACCCAGATAGCAGAACTCAGAAGATTTCATTTTGAATATCGACCAAACAAAATTATAGCAAAAACAATGATAAATTCGAAGAAGAACACCAAAGTGGATTCATATATATACCATTAAAGGAAACCAATATCTTTTCCTCTTGAGATCTCCAAACTGTAAAGTATCTGTTCTGTTATTCGACACCAGAGAACCCTAGCATGATAATTAAACGTCTTATTAAAAAGTGTGGTCCAAGTGAAGATGGAGTGGCCTTTGAGTTATGTGTGTGTGTGTGTGATGAAGGACCTGAATTTCTTGTGCTTCCATAGTAATATCAACGTTGGGTCCTCGTAAAAATTTTAAGGAGGCTTCAAACTTTTCTATCATGCCCATTTCGGCCTACACATTAAGAAAGAAAACTGAAATTCGAAGAGATTGCAAACAATAATAGAAATTATCCAATTATTATATAATATATTTTGTATGATCCATACCAACCATCTAGGAGATTCTGGAATGAAATATAGCCCGGGTATTAATATTCCACAGGGAAGAACTCCTGCCAAAAAAGGAACAGCGAATTCTTCATTATATTAACAAATATTTGTCTTCATCTTTAGCTTTCATAAATGTTGTCCATGTTTTAGTCGTAAAACTTCCATTTTTCTTTAATTTCTGTACAAGAGATCTATAATGTACGATGGCTGTAAATAAACCGATCCCTATTTGAAGTAAAAATGTAAAATAACTTGGATCTGTAAATATATTGGTTAGTTTTGTTTACATGGAGGTTCTTGTTTTTTTAGGGTTTTTTTTTTGCCCTAATTCAGCTTAATTGACCCATATACATGAAACTATTTTTTTTCTTTTTCTTTTTTTACTTTATCTCTACATAGTTGTCACATTTTTTTTTTCATCTCGTTGTCTCCATCATGGAACATTATTCATTAATTTGACAGTAGAGATATATAGAGTTAAACTTTCACCTAATACTGCTAGAACTCTCCAATTGACAAAAAGGCCCAACAAATAAGCCAGCATTATCCCAATAGTAACCGAGAGCTACAGAAAAAAGAAGATAAGTATATTTATATATATCTATGAATAATTAGTTGGATATATAAAGTAATAGATGTAATAAGGTTCCCTAGCTAAACCTAACTAACCTGGTTCACAGATCCAAGAGTGCCTCTCAAGGTTCTAGGTGATATCTCTGCTATATAAACAGGTACCTAAACATACATATAAATTTACCAGTTAGTTTCATCACAAAGTCACAACCTGCACCAATTATTTGTAAGAGATTTTTACTCCTCATACTTTTTACGTGATTTTATTTTATTTTTAAATTACTATTAATATTAATGAAACATTTTACTTCTTAAAAATATTTTTTAAACTTTAATTCTTTCTCATAATTAATGTATTTAATGTTTTGATTTAGGTGTATTGGTTATGCACCTGAACTTTTTAAGTAAAGTTTTTTTGTTTAAAGTTATATTTTTTTTCATATTTATTTCACTTAAATAAAGATTCGTATTCAAAGAACTTTTTTAAGAAAACTAGGGAAAGAATAATTTAGTTTATATAAAAAATGTTAAGAAATTAATTTGGATATTATTGACAAAAGACTAGAAAGAAGGAGTATATTATTATAAAATTCTTACCTTTTCAAACTACATATAAAAGTAAAACGGTTTTCTGATGTATGTTTTGTCATCAAATGAGAAAGAAAGATAGGAACTTGAAGAAATGAAAGAGAAAGATATGTGAATGTGAGTTGATGAATAAAAGAACGTATAAATAAAAACCAAAAAAAGTATTTATGTTAACTGTGGAAAAATTAAAATCCTGATTAATCTTTTGATAAATAGTTATTTTATGATTCAAAAAAGACCAAACACTTGTTTTATATAAATTGTACAAAAGATACTGAAAATGGGATGAAACTATATATTCAATGTATATATGTGCATGATAGAAAATGAAACAGAAATGAGTCGTATTTTCGCGATTTTTGTATTCTTCCTGGTTTTTCATGAGCATGAGTTTGTTTTTCACTGGTGGAGTTGCCATATTGTTCAAACAATTTAGATGATTTTGGACTCAGATTCCTCATTAGTGATGGAAAAGGAATAGTTTCTTCGTTCTTAACCTCAAGCAAATTTTTTATGTGCTATTTGTTTGGGCTTGGTCTTCACATTGGGCTTGTACAATTAAGTTTGGACAGTTTCTTATTGCACCGCCGCAATTCAAAACAGTAAAAAATACTTTTGAATTGCATAATCTAGAGTTTTTTTAAGGAAAAATTGGCTTCCAGATTCTACAATCCGGAAGTTATTTTTAACTTGTGCATTGTACAATTTGAAGGTAAAAAAATGATTTCTGAATCGTGTAATCTAAAAAGGACAAAATGGAAAACTTATTTATATGGGGATCTAAGAAGGAAGTTTTGGAGGTGCAAGAAGAAACTTGCCTCGAGTTTGTTGGAGGTGACAAATCTATTGTTCCTTACGGTTGAAGTTGAAGATGGTCATTGATTAGATTTTTCAAGATCTAATATAAATGCAATAAAATAGATTTGATCTATAATCTGGATCCATTATAGATCAAATTTATAATGAAACTAGATTATAGATCCATTATAGATTTGATCCACTTGGGTTTGGACAACCCAACTTCAACATTGGCCATAACTAACTTGACTTAATCTAGGCTCACGTTGATTTTGCTCCACCTGGGTCTAGGTTAACTTGACTCGATTTGGCGCCAAGTCAACTTAGCTCAATCCAAGCCCAGGTCAATTCAAATTGATTTGAGTCCATGCTGACTTAACTTGACCCTGGGCCCAAGATGACTCACCTAGACCTTGGGCACAACATGACTAGGTTCAATTGTGTGCCTGAGATGACTCGGTTTGACCCTTAAGTTCGGATCAACTCACCTCAACCTTTGGTATGGACTAACTTCTTTCAAACTTTAGCTTGGTCAACTCAGCTTGACTTCTAGCCTGGGATGACTCAACTCAACCTCTTGCTGAGGATGACTCATCTTGACCTCCATATTAGGCCAATTCAGCTTGATTTTTTGACATGGGTCGACTTGACTCAACTTTCGATCTGAGCCGCCTCAACATGAATTTCAGCCTAGCCTAACTTGTATTGATTCTTTGGCCTAGGCCAACTCATCTTGACCTTCATACCAAGTCAACACAGCTTAACTCTTTGGGTTGACTCGACTCGACCTTAGCCCATACCAACTCATCTTGGCCTTCAAATTGAGCCTACTTAATTTGATTTTTTGGTTCGGACTAACTCGACTTGAATTTAGGATCAAGTCGACTCATCTCAATTGTTTGGCCTGGACTAACTCATCTTAACCTTTATAGTAGCTCAACTCAGCTTAATCATGGGTCCATAATGACTCCATTCTACCCTTTGGTCGGTGTTGAGTCGCCTCGACCTTTGGCTCGGATCGACTGATCTCAAACTTTGACCAAGGCTAATTCTTCTTGACCTTAAGTCCAAACTAACTCGCCTTGACTTTCGGTGACTCAACTCAACATTTGGTTCGGACTGAGTTGCCTCGGCCTTCATCTCAACAAACACGTCTTAACCTCTGGCCTGAGCTGACTCACTTTGACCTTTAATCTAGGTGGACTTAGTTTAACCTTTAAACTAGATCGACTCACTTTGACCTTTGGCATGGGTCAACTTGACTCGATTCTTCATCTTGACCTTTGGCGCGAACAAACTCATCTCTACTTATATCCCTTTGACTCATTATTTTAAGCAATTCGACTCACTTTGATTCAGACTGACTTTATTTAACTTTGGATCCGTATGGACTTGGTTCAACCTGATCCTCAACTGTCTTGTCTTGACTTAAATACACCTTGATTTTGAAATTTTAAAATCCAAAAAAATATCCAATTTAAATGTAATCCAAATTCAATTAAGTAGATTGGACTTAAATTCCAAAATATGAATTTAATTTAGGATAAATTCATTTTAATAGACTTAAAAGTAATATAATTTAAATTTTTTATCCATCCTAATCTTAAAGTTTAATCGATGCTACTTGGTACTCTCCATACCATTTTATATGATAAAAGTCATAAAACCAATCTAAACAAAATCGCAAAATATTTTTTTTCCGATTTAAACTTTATTTAAAATTAAAATTGATTTTGACTTTTATATATTTGATTGAAATATTGTTTAATAAAAATATAAACCTAAATTCTAAAAATCTCAACCATGCCTAGCTACTGCTATGATATTTATTAATCAAGGAACCAATAAAGAGCTATCAGGAAATCAGGATTACCACATAAGAGATTATTCCCACGCCAAAACCTTCCATTAATCTTCCCATAAATAGAAGCGATGAATCCTAGAACAATAGTAGTCAATATGATTACCAAGTCATTACTAATAACAAAGTAATTAAATTATGCCAACAAACTTCAAATGTTAATACTTACTTTCGCTATAGAAATGGCGAGCCATCCAAATATATTTGGGACTGCTGCGAATATTAGTGACTGCAATTCAACGTGCCAAAATATTAAATTTCAAAATTAGAAATTAATTTTTTATTAATTTTAAACTTAATTAAGTTTTAAGTTTCTCACAATTTTAGATATTTTTAATTGAATTTTTATTAAATTTTGTGACTATTGAGTAATAAAAAGTTTTATAATTTTTGATTGAATTTATGATATTTATTTATTTTAATAATCGGATACTGTAGTTTTTCTTATCGTAACTAACAGACTCACATCATTTAAAAGTCTAGATCTAGTGCACCCTCCCATAAATTACTTCTACTGTTGGTAAGTGAAAATAAAGAGGAAAACAAAATGAAAACCTACATAGGATAGTGGGAAACTGCAGTTTGTGTTGATTTTTCAGTGTATGATTATCGAAAGTGGTGCAAACTCATACTGCCATTCAATTGGGCTCCTTTAAGGCTGCAGATGGCAAAGAATAAAGCCACTAATTTATGGATTTCATAATAAAATAACATCCAGTGTTGGAAGTGAAGGGTTTAGTTTATCTTTATTATTTACATACACAATTGAAGAGTTTTTGTTTCGTGCATGATATTTTCTAGGAAAATGTATTAGAAAGTAATATTAGTTTGAATTTAAAATCATGTTTGGTACCTAAACATTGTCATTTCCTATTACACTTAAATGTTTATGTATCTTAAAGTATACTCTTGTTCAATATTGAATTAAAGATTTGAATGTTATGTGAAGTGAATTGTCAATTAGGAAAATCATAAAATTATCAAATATCTTAAAAAGAAGACACATATTAGAGACCTTAACTCATGTAAAAAGGGATATTACATCAATTATAGACCTAAATAATGTAATATGTATGTTCCTTTTGTTGTTCTCCACTAAGTTGAACATATTATTACATAGGTTGAGCCTACAAAGATGTAATATATCCTTTGCCTTAAATTGTATTTACACCAATGCAATATATATAATCGTTGTAATTTGTTTGTATATCTCATCAGTATATGAATTGATGTAAAAGTGTTTTATTTTCTACTTCGCATAAATCTATATCGATGACTAACCCAATGTAAAATATATAAAATAACTATTGTAATGTTTTTTTATAGTAGTGAATGCTTGAGAATCGATAATAACAAAGAATATATTGGTCAATTTGGGACATATTGCAAAACTCATGGAATAAGATATGAAAATACATGTGAAATTCATTAGATGAATGGAGTAACTAAATAAACAAAACAATTGCAAAGAAAGTTAGAAGTATACTTTCTCGAGTAAAAGTTTCCAAATAATTTTGGTGTGAAGTGGTGAGAACTATAATTGATCTAATAAATTTGTCACCTTTAGGATCATTGAATGCAATGCTTTTAGATGAACTGTAACTTGCACAAAAATCTTTTTATGGTCACTTGAGAGTTTTCAAGTATAAGACATTGATTTATATTCCTAAAGATGAAAGTTTGATGTTAAAGTTTTAACTCATTTCGGTTTAGGTCAGGTCGGACTAGTTCAACCTTTAAGTTGGGTCAGTCTAGTTTGATCTTCGATCTGGATTGACCCAATTCAATCTTTAGTATAAGTTAGTTCTGTTTAACTTTTGACTCGGACGAACTCAATTTGACCTTCGGTCTGAATTGAATCAACCTTCTGCTCGACTCGATTCAACTTTTTGAATCGGTGAACTTTTTTTATCCTTAAACAATAAAAAATTTTATAACTCGAAAAATTTCAATATTTCAATTTCTTTTTTTAAGTGAATTTTAAATTCTACTATTTTAATTATTTGAAATACTTTATTTAATTCCTTAATTTTAATTTTTTCATCCAAATATATTATTTTCCTTAGAAGAATTTTAAAATTTTCAAATAAATAAATTATTCTCTTAAATTATATCATTCAAACAAACAATAAAATTATTTTTTACTTTCTCTTTCATTTAAAAAATAGAGTTTGATTTCAAAATCTTTGTAAGGTGTAGATTGGAAAGGTTTTGGAAGGTAAAGTCGTGAGGTTGTTGTGCGAAAGATTGATGATTTTAAGGTTTGGAAAACTAGAGAGCTGAACTTGGTTGCTGAACCTGTTGTTTGAGAGATTGAGATTTTGCAGCCATGAAAAGGGACGGCTTTGGGAAGTGAGGTTAGTGCTTCCACTGAACTTGTTGTTTGAAACAAAAACAGTCTGGTAATCGAAAGAAAAACAGAAAAAACAGAAAGAAGCTAATACACTAACAACAACCAACCTGGTACCTGCCCTAGTTTAGGAAATTTCTAGACAAATCTAGAACCTCCAACTTATACGTGTTCCACCAGATGCTTCTACTTAGGTTTTCCGGAGAAAGATTTAGTCCTTTTATAATATCATCATTTGAACAATTAAAACCGCTTTGAAACTAGGGAGGGTTACACAAATTGAAACACCTTTGGCACCAGCTCCTGGTCTTCCTTTTTGCATGAATATTTAGATTCCACGAGAACAACCAGTATAACGAGAATGAAGAAAGTGCAAAAAGTTTCATTATCTTAGCTTCACTATCTCTCCAGAAGAACCAGTAAAAGTGTCCCTATTATATTATGATGATTCGTACGAAAGACAAAAGATGTAAAAAATATGCGGAGAGTACAGCCAATAAAATAATAGGTTGGAACTTGAGTCAATTCAGCTCACCACGGATTCGGATGAATTTGATTAAAATTTTTTTACAAATTTCAGTACGGGTTAATTTTTGACCTGATCTCCCTAGAACCCGGCTCACACACCGTGGTGAGCCGAGATGGTTCACTAACCCGTAAATAAAGGGTTACATAAATGTTTTTTTATTATATTGTGTTTTGCATCTGAGTCACATTAGATTATTTTTTTTAGCCAAACACATTGGTAATTTGTATTTTTGTGATTTTAGAGTTTAACATCCTTTTGAATTGTATTTGAATTTTATTAATGTTTATTTAGTTTTTAATCATAATTATAATTTAGTTTTTGTTGAGACAGAAGAAAAAAATTGTTTTTTTTAATTAGGTGAGTCAATGAACCAATTCATTTAACCCATCCACCCGTGGTGAGCCGGACTAGATTTGAATTTTTTTGACTCACGAGTTGAGTTGACTCATTAAGTGATCAACCCGTGGTGAGTCGGACCAGATCGGACTGGGTTACCCGTTTTAACATCTCTATCATAGAAATGATAGGATCACAATTGTTAATGAAATCACGTCATGTCCATGCACATATCACACAGTAAAAACTACATTTCCATTAATCTTTAAAACTAAATTTAAAATTGATAAGACAAAATTAAAAAAAAAAACTCAAAAAATAATAGGAAAACATTTGGTATTAAATTCTTCACAAATTGTTGAAATTGGAATATGTCCGAAACGACCAAAACATATTGGTAATAGTATAATACCTCTTTACGTCCGAAGTATTCCGCTATTTGGCCGCTGACCGTTGCTCCCACCATTGCTCCAACGTTAGATAAAGATCCGAACATTGAAAACTGCCTCAACAAGATATTCAACAAATCAGTAATCTGATGAAAAATATCTTTAATTAAGATCCAAAGCCATATGAAATCTAATAACTAAATACCCTTGATATTGAGAGATTAAGATCTCGAATCATATCAACTTGTGTTGGAGAAGAATAACCACACTGTATGAATAATATAATGAAGAAGGCAATGCAAACCCAAAACAAAAATAAATAATCAAAACAAAAAAGGAGCGGAGAGTGAAAAGGGCATTGTGATGTATAATGTAAACACCGTGAAACCGAATTGGATAGGACCCAATGCAACGACGAGAACGCATAGCACAACAAAGAGATTGTTACTTCCAGCGGAGCCGTGGACGAAAGGTGTCCTAACGTTCCTAGCATCCTCATGGTACTCCGCAAATGGCATAGCTTCAGCACTAATCAAAGTTCTTAGATTATTAGTTCCAATTCCTAAGCTTTCGCTAATAAACACTAACTTGATCCCAAAAAAAAAAATGTGGGAGATTGTAAGAAACTAAAGAGGAACGAGATCTGAGAAGTGTAAAGTGGAGCTAGGTTTCATCTTAAATGTCCGAGTCATTTGGATGTGAGATAAATATGTGGCGACCAAAACATTAAGGAACCTATGGCCATGACCTTGTCTCTGCCCTGTACAAGGTGCATATACCGTCTATGTTATTATTCATTTTTGGATATAATTCTGCCATGTGGTTGTCATTAATTGAATGTGCAGTACAGAAAAGGAAAATGCAAAATCTATTACTCATTTTATTACAAGTTGGGTTATGAATTAAATGTTTACATTATCCCAAACTGGATTAAATCTACAAATGTTCACCTCTAAATTTTGCTTCCAATATTAAAAAAAAAAAGTTTTGCAAAATGCATCCTGAAACTTAAAATCAAATCCTTAAGGTGATTTTAATGAAAAAAAAAGTTAAAAAAATGCAAAATTATTTTTTAATCCTTTATTAAATAAATATTTGTATTAATTTCTATTTAGTGAACACTAACTAAAATAAAAAATACTAAAAATAAATAATATAAGCACATAGAGGAATTTATGATAAGGTTAGTATAAGCTTAGTTTTGGATGATTTATGATAAATTTTTGTGGGTGAACGACAAACTAAAAAATTATTTTTAAACGTTTTTTATAATTCTTATTTGGCTTAATTATCATTTTAGTCCCCTAATTTGTTGGTTTGGTTCATTTTGGTCCTCTTATTTTTTGTTGATTCAATTTGGTCTTCTAATTCTTTACAATGATTCAATTTGGTCCATGTCGCTGACGTTAACAACGTTTCCGTACATGTCACGTGTCATTTTGTGAAATTTTATAATTTTTGTAATTTTTTTTAATTCTTTTTTATTTTTTTTAAAAAAATTAAACTACCATGTGTCACTTTATGGTTGTGACACGTGTCAACTTGATATTCTTTTTAAAATTTTAATTTTTTAATTAAAAAAAAAAAAAAAGTGCCACGTGGCACATCACGATTGTGCCACGTGTCAAACTATCATTGGTTGTTTTCAATTTAGTCTCTCTATTTACAATTTTGATTCAATTTAATCCCATTTTTTGAAATAATTCAATTTTGTCCTCTCTAATTTGAGATCATTTATAGATCAAATTACTCCTTCTAACTATTCAAATTATTATTTTTTTTTTACATGTGTACAAAATTTGAAGGGTGAAAAATTACAAGTAAAAAATATAAAAAATAAAAAAATGAGTATTTAGGGAGAGATTTGATGTATAAATGATAAAAAATTATTTTAATATGAATGTATAAATTGTAATTAAGCTTAATTATTAATTTGTTATCAAATTAGAGAGGACAAAATTGAATCATTTAAAAACATTGAGGGACTAAATTGAATCAAAAATTTAAATAGAGGACGAAATTGAAAACAATGTTAGCTTGACAGGTGGCACAATCGTGACCTGCCACATGGCATTATGATTTTTTTAAATAAAAAATCTCAATTTGACACGTGTCATAACCATAAAGTGACACGTGACAGTTTAATATTTTTTTAAAAAAATTACAAAAAAATTTACAAAAATTTACAAAAAATTACAAAAAAAATTACAAAAAATTATAAAATTCCACAAAATGACACGTGGCATGTATGGAAACGGTATTAACGTCAACTTAACAATAGAAATACCATTTTAAAGAATTAGAGGACTAAATTGAACTAACAAAAAATAAGGAGACCAAAACGAAACAAACCAACAAATTAGGAGACCAAAATGATAATTAAGTCTTCTTATTTTAAGTTTTAATTTGTTAGATTGGATTAAGTTCGGTTCTTTAATTGGTAGAAATGTTCTAAATTGACTCAGAACAGATTTGGCTGTAAAATTGGAAATATTCAGTCGGTTACTCAATTATGCAGAGCGCTGGAATAAGTTTTCTAGTATTTTTCTTGTAACGGATTGTATCTCCTATGGACTTTTCTAAAAAATAGAGGAAATATTCACCTATAAATAAGTGACAGCAAGAGGGAAAAGGTGAACATGGCGAGAGTATAAACACCTACCCAAACATCCGTTTTAGGTTTAAATAAATATTCACTCCGTAGAATCCAGGATAAAGAAACAGTAACACGAAATGGAAATGAGAAATTATGGTTGTTTTCGTAGGAAGGATGATTGGCGAAATGTGATAAAGTGGCATATAAATAAATAAGAAATAAATTCAGAATTAAGAATTAAACTGTTTGAATACTACCTACCATCTGCACCAGTATTTCCACATCATTGTTCCACAATACATAAAAAATAGCCCAAAAGGATCATACATACTTCTGGGGGCTGTTGCTGTTATCGTTGAATACAACCACAATTTGTGGTACAATCATTGTATTTCTTAATTTGATTAGCCGCACATAGGAGAATCATCATCCAAAACTAGGCAATAAGAATACTATTATTATTATTATTAGGCAGTAATTCAAGTCATCGACCCCATGTTTACCATAGGAACCTATTCCCTGGCAAAAATACAATTCGTAATAGAAATACACTTATGACTACAAAGCTTTTTTTCCATTTTTCTTTTGCTACAATATTATTTTAAAAAAATTATATCAGTAGCTTGTACAGTAAAAGAACAATTGCATTGATTTTTCACCCCCCTTCATTTGTTACAGAAAATTTGATACATGATAAATACAAAAGCCCTAAAAAAACACATGATATTGAACTCCTTTAAACAAGACAGACTACCTGTGTGCTCTCCCAAAACATATCTATCTGAAGGAAAACTGAATTTCTTCCAATGTTCTTCCCTTGGTCTCAGGGACAAATTTCGCTATAAAAGCAATAGTTATGGCAGCTACTACTGCGTAGATTGTAAATGTCCCTGTAGACATTCAAGTCAGCATTGTATTGATATTGATATAAGCATATAAGCATACAAGACACGCACTCACCTCCACTGCTCCAATTTAAAAGTAAGTTAGCTGTCATCGTGATAACCCACGAAATCAGCCAGTTTCCCATTGTCGCTATACTGCCAGCAAGCCCCTTTATATTCACAGGAAGTATCTGAGAAAACAACCCAGAAATTACCCCACATATTCAATTTACACAATTAACTCAAGACCTGAAATCATGTTACAATTACTAAATTCATCCTCCTAATAATGATTATTTGTTTTGAATGCTAAAAGTGTTTCATACCTCAGACATTATCAGCCAAGGGATGGGTCCAAGGCCTAGAGAGAACCCAATCACCATCGCCTACAACATTCGTGATCAATCAGACGAATGCTAAAAACTTAAATTGTAAATTGTACAAGGAAACTCCAACCAAATCCAAGAAACATACCACAAGTCCAGCAACAGAAAGTATTCCCAAAATGCTGAATAGATGTGAATCCTCTGATACAACCCCCTAGTATCAATCAAATAAGATAGTTAAAAGCATAGCTAGTCTTCTGAAATTGAATTAAGATAGTACCATTACTACTACCAACCTCTAGATAGAATGCTGCTGAAACAATGACAAGGCTAATTGTCATTAGACATGAAGATATCTGCAGATGTGATAAGAGATCAAATTTCATTTAACTTAATAATCATATTTTATTATAGTAGATATTAGAAAACGGTTATGACAGAATTAATTTTGCTTCATACTCACCATTAAAAGCAGCCTCCGACCACTTTTGTCCACCAGCCATGTGGCAATTCCAGTTGCTATGACCTGAAAAAAGAAAGCTGATAATAAGAACAAAATTCACAATCATTATATTCGCATTAAACATTATATGCAGTCTAGGCTTTATTATGCAACCTGAATGGCTCCAAGTCCAACTGTAGCAGCATCGCTTGATGAAATTCCTGTTACAACACATAAATCAGACCATTTCAGGAGCAACTCAAATCTGGGAGGCATTACAACTGTCATCTAAATCCAAAAATCAGTTTTTGTTACCAAGTATGAAAACTCAACCAAAAAAGGATAGACTGAAGTATATCAGAATTGGCCATTTTTGCTTTCCTTTCGGTCAAACAAATCATTAGGACATTAAAATCAGCTGAGTCAGTGAAATGAACTAATGAAGTGGATTTTATGCTATTCAGTTACAATTTCCAACATATATCTAACATCTCAAACCGTGTTATACTTCATGTAAAGGAATTTTGAGTAATTGAAGCTTTAAAACTCCCTTCACCCTACAGATTATTGAACACCAATCACCCTCCTTTCACCTTCCACCCCATCCTCATCCCCAACCAATAAAATTGTCATCCAAAATTAAATATAATTTAACAGTTGATTGGTATCTAAACCTGCGTTTGCAAAGATGGTGGTTGAATAGAACAAAACTCCATTGATGCCAGATAATTGCTGCAGAACAAGTAATCCAATACCAACCTGCATGATCTCAGTTAGCAAAGAATGCTTGACTTTTTGGATAAAAGACAATAAGTGCTGGGAAGAAAGGATTTAGAAAAAAACTTATCCAGCATCATATCATACCATTAAGGGGAACCAATATCTTTTCCTCTTGAGATCTGCAAATCGAATTGCAGCTCTTTTTCCCATTGAAGCCACAGATCTCTAGAAAAGAGAAATGATTAGCAGTGCATGTTTCAGAAACACATATTACAAAGTCTTAGCTGCACCTGGCAAAATTTAGCCACACAACAATGACACAAAAAAATACCTTAATTTCATAAACTTCAACAGATATGTCGGTGTCAAATCCTCTTAACACTTGCAAAGAAGTCTCAAATTCATCTGTCATCCCCATCTTGGCCTGTACTTCCCCACCAATCGGGGAAAATAAATAAAATGAAAGAAAAGCAGAAAGATAATCAGCGAGAGTATAAAATGCCTTGCCATCCTTTTTCTGAAAGGAACAAGTATTTTAGAAAAGATTAGAAGTACAGAAATTCGATCAGCATAATGCATAACTTATCCATACCAACCATCTGGGGGATTCTGGTATGAAAAATAACCCTGGTATCAATACTGTACAAGGCAAAACTCCTGCAGCAGATCATATAACATCGTTGGTTATTATTTAGGTTGCAGAAACCACGTAAATATATGCTCTACACATTAACGTTTACAAGAGAAAACCACGTACATATATGCTCTACACATTAACGTTTACAAAGAGAAAACCACTTAAATATATGCTCTACACATTAACGTTTACAAAGAGAAAACCAGAATCTACTGAACCTTTTGTACCTTCACAAGAACATCATTTAGCAGACACTTCAAAATTGTAGTCATGTGTCATAAACATGTTGGACATGTAGGGAGACACTTTGAGTTTGAATACTTGTAACTTCACCTTGCATTTTGTTTACATTTATTTGTAGTAGAAGTATTCCATTGTTATAAAATATTAATTAGAAAAATTATAGCATTTAATATGTTAATAATAACTCATGATCACTCTTAAAATAAGATTCCCTCTTTCGATTTAAAATTTGTATTTTATGCTAATTTTATATGTTTAAATTATTATATCATATCTATGCTTTGCATCCCCAATCAAATTTTACTCCCATATCTCAGGTCAACCATATTTTATTTTAAAGTTAAATATGTTTTTAGTCTCCAAACTTTGACATGAAATTGGAATTCGTCCCCATCCCAAACATTGATATAGTTTGGTCTCCAAACTTTAAAAATAAATAGAATAGTCCTCCTAATCCAATTGCCTTAAATATTTTTTATGTGTTAAATGGCATTTCAGGCTGCCATTTTGAGTGATTTACACTGTTTGACATGTTCCAACTCAAGTGTTAGTCTAGAGCACCGTTTATCACGTAAAAAAATTTAACGCAATTGGAGTTAAGATAACTATATCCATTCATTTTTTAAATTTAAGGACAAAAATGTATCAAAGTTCGGGACACGGACAAATTCCAATTTTACGTTCAAGTTAGAGATTACAAACATATTTAACCCTTTATTTCATAAATGTTGCTCATCCCCTGCAGACACAAATTGCTTATGTTCATTTCTGTAAAAACTTGATGAAACTAATTTGTAACCAAGGTATCTCAGAGTTTCATTCATCCATCCTCAAAATCTAAGCCAAGTAAATAACTAGAACTTTACCTAAAATAGCAAGCACTCTCCAGTTGACAAAAAGGCCCAACAGATAAGCCAGCAGAATGCCAATTGTAACAGAGAGCTGAGCCAGCAAAATTACAAAAACAATGACTACTAAACTCCAATTAAAACAAGAAAATAAATAAAACTATAAGAATTGTTATGCTACAATAGATATCAACCTGGTTCACTGATCCAAGGCCACCTCTCATGTTTTCAGGGGAGATCTCTGCTATATATACAGGAACCTATCAAAAACAAAAGAACCAGAAGACAGAACTCTTTCACTCAGCATTCTAACCAATAAGACAAACCAATAGAAATGATTAAGAAAGTTGATCCCATTTACCACATAAGAGATTATCCCAACGCCAAAACCTTCCAACAACCTCCCCATAAACAAAAACGAGGAATCCTACAAAACAAAGCATTACTGTTTACACAGCCACAGCCACAGCATCAAAACTAAACCACGCGTACTTACTTTCGCAAAAGAAATAGCAAGCCACCCTATTATATTGGGAATTGCAGCAATCATCAACGACTGCAATGTTAAAAAACATGCCAAAAACCACCAATTACTCTTCACATTGATAGCTTTTCCTTTAAAATGTTGACCTCAAAAACACAACAAATAAATAAACCAATAAAATACCCCTTTGCGGCCTATATATTCAGCTATCTGACCACTTGCTATAGCCCCCACCATCGCTCCCACATTCGACAAAGATCCAAACAAAGAGAACTACAAAAAAATCAACATATTAAGCACCAAAACTTTAAAGCCAAACCATGGGAAATATAATCAAAAGAACACACATATACATAGTAGCACCTCCGAAACCGAGAGCTTTAGATCGCGTACTATAGCCCCTTGCGTTGGAGAAGAATAACCACACTGTACCAAAAAAAAAGTCAAAATAATTAAAAAATAGACCTTTTCTCAGTCCAACTCCTTTACCAATAATAACAAACATTAACAATAATCTTATCCAACAATAGACGAGGTGGACTGCATGAAACACACGCTATTCGTGCTCAATTAAATCTAAATTCTTTATCCTACTTCTTTTAATGATAGATACTAGAGGCAATCACAACGGCTGCGGGCTAAGTTCTACTTCCAAATAATTTTGGGAGATGTATATCGTGTTGGAACTCTTGATAATTTCTCTAAGCTAAAAATTATCTATCACCTTTAAACTAAAGAGGAATATGTCCTTTCCAAGGAGAATAAGTAGAGCAATAAATCTGACGATTGTGATAAAATCAAACATGTGCACAATAAATTGTAAAAGTGAGATAAAATCAAGTAAATGCACAATTCTCGGTCTTTTCTTACAGTGAAGCCGAATTGGATAGGACCCAAGGCGACGATGAGGACGCAGAAGAGGACGGAGACAGCGCCTTCACGGATGACCTGAGTAGAGGATCCCATGATACTGGACTGCCGCGAACCCATCTTGTACCAACTCCCCGTGTGGAGAAACGGTTTCTGAAGATCCCTCGCATCTCCAGTCTCTTCCCTGAAACTCATCCTCAACCTCCAACCAACCAGTTCCAACCAGTGGCACTCGAAAACTGAAACAAATTACTCTCGCAGACAGAAGGTGTTCGCGAAAATGTCCCACAGAGGATTAGGATGTCGAACACTGTTTTGCTGTGCTGTGGTGAGCTGTGACGAATGTTGTCGCTTGTGGCGTGACTGAGAGACTAGAAGCGTCAGATTCGGTGCTTAAATAAATTTGTCAATTCGGTCCACCAAACAGGGGATTATGTTGCTTTGGTTGCGTTGGTTTTCGCATGGTGGTTTTAAAATATCTGGTGGATCTCACTCGCTGCTGTTTTGGATTTTTGCACCCACCTACGGAACTCAATTATTCACTAATTTCTGCTGGAAATGGTAACAAATCTAAAAGCCTGAGCCTCGTCACCAACTCACGCTCAAATCATTTAAACATATGACTGGCAGCTGAAACGTTTAGTCCACTTTGCACGAGGGGAATGCCAAATTTTGTGTCATAATTTGCTTTTTAAAATACAGTTTTAGTATTTATATTTCAAATTAAGTTTTTCTAAAATAACAATTTTACCTTTTTGTAATTTGAAAAATATTTTTTCAATCCATCAACTCAATTGAATATTTTAGTTGTGGTTTTATCAATTTCAAATTGTTTATACGATAACTTGTTATTAACATGTTTATTTTCTTTCAATTTGTTTGGTTTAAAGTATAAGATGTTTAGAGAGAGATTAAAACAAACCTTTTTTTATTAAATTACATGATTAAAATTATTTAATTTTAAATTCAAAGAACTACAAATAAAAGTTAAGGAATTAAAGCGTATTCAAATCCTGTTGTATATAATTTCGAGAAACTATTATTATATGGAGTTTTTATTATTTTATATAATTTATTTAATTATAATAAGTGCTTTATAATATATGTTAAAATTCATTTTACTTTAAAATAAAATTTAGGTGTTGCTTTTTCATCTCTTGAATGTAGATGGATATCTTGAGTGCCATGAAACCTTTTCTTAATAAACCATTGTTTAATATTTAATATAGGTTATGTTTGACACATCATTTTAATTATTTTTTTATTAGTTGGAAACTTGTATTACTTTATTATCAATATTAAATAAACAAGTTTTGTTTAATAGTCAGCAACTATTTTTTGAAACCTACTATAAGTGGCAATTTTTAAAATTCTGACATTTCATATTTATTTTATCTTTTCTTAAAATATCTATCAAGATTACTCTTTCACTATTTCTTTTTTAATTCTTTTAGTATGAGACTGACTTTAATAAATTTTAAACTCTAATACTTACCACTTGGATACAAATATAACTCTCATGAGTAACATCCCATGCAAAGTAATATTTAGAAGAAATACATTAACTGTACTTTAAATGAAACTATTCACATGCATTTAATCTTCTTAAAAGAAACGTATGGAATCTTTCATAAGATATATCTATAATTATTAGTAGTATTATATGTGTGTGTGAAAAGTAAAGACGTTTTCATACAAATAATATGGACTAAATAATATATGAAGACTAATATTTTTTATATATAAATTAAAATTTAGTTAGTGGCAAATCATATTTATTTGCCATCTTAAATCTTAAAATAAATATAATTAAAAAATTTGTAAATAAAATATTAAGCTTAATTAGTGGTTTGGTTTTCTAGTTTGTTGCTATGGTTCATTTTGGTTCAATTTAATCATCTAATTTCTTAAAAGTGTTCAATTTAGTCCTCTTATTATTTTTTATTTAATTTAGTTATCTGTTTTTTAAACTATCAAATTTTTTCATTTCTCGATTTGAGACCAAAGTAGTAATTAATTTATTTTTTTACATCCACCTAAATACTCAATGTTTTTACATTAGGTAGAGTAATTTGATGTATAAATTCTAAAAAAATATTTTAACATGTACATATAAGTTGTAATCAAGCTAATTATTAATTTGGTCTCAATTTGAAAAGGACAAAATTGAATATATGAGGATTAAATTGAATTAAAAATAATAAAGTGACTAAATCGAACATTTTTAATAAATTGGAGATCTAAATTGAACCAAAAAAAATAACAAGAATACCAAAATGAATCTAACCAATTGAAAGACTAAAACAATAATTAAATAAAAATATTATAAGTTTAAATTAAATTAATATCTGTTATCAATAAAAATAGAAATTGTATAAACATACCTAATTCTGTCATTTAAATTTGTCGCTTACTTAAACCGATAATTTGATTAAATGTCAATAATTTAATAAGTTATTTTAACATCTCTGTCACACCATTAAATATCTATAATTTAACAAAGAAGTTTAACATCTTTCTCACACACCAATCAGTGCGTAGCATTTAAGTTATCAAAGTAAGAGTTGTAGGACACCTAAAGAAATTCAATAAAACAACAGCATGTGTAATAAATAAATATGTACTTAACATTATTGACAATGATTGTATTTACATAGGTGCTTGAGATGGGAGAATGCATGGTATTGGCATGATTTGGGTTATTATTTAGTGCTATGTTTTCTGGTCAAATTTAGAAAGTTTCGATATGCTACTAGAGTAAGCATGTTGAATTATTTATTATTGGCTTAGTTATCATATCATTTATGAGTTTATGAGGTGGAAGTCTTATCCGGTATGTACTACTTAATCAAATGCTATAATTCATAATATGGACTATTTCCATTATAGGAATTATATACTTTAATGCTTAAGTTTTATAATACATTATCCGCATTATACAAAATTTAGAATTTTCGGTCCTAATCAAGGGTCGGATTATAAGAATAAAATAATACTTTTTTTATACTTAAAAATATGTCTTTTTACAATAATCAAATTAAAATATTAGTTAGAGTTTAAATTTTATAAAACCTTAGTTCATCTATATTGTAATGCTAATTCTATAAGGCTTTACTTCTTTCTTTGGTTATACTATGTTATATCAATTTTAAAACTGTTTTAACTTTTATTCCAGTGAAAAATCTTTTAAGACGTCACCAACATTAATTTTAATTAGTGGCTTATTTGGTTGGTGGTTAAAAGTTCTTGAGACAATTTTTTTTTTTTATGACTCAGCAATCTTATTTAAGACAGGTGACTTACTTTTTATGTTATGTGAGTATACTTTAATAACAAGATTTTATAAGAATCATGTCTTAAGCTTACGACTTTCTTTCTGACCCTATACGAAAATGTTCTTATAATTTTTTTTTTTTAATGGATAAAAGTTGCAAAAATGCACTAAATGTGATATTGTAAAATGGAATTCATAGAAACTATCTCTTAAACGTATATAAGAAGAATTTGAGAAAAAACATTTATAATTTTATGACAAAGTCGAAGATCATAATATATCTTTTTGAAGCTTATAATATATCATGAAGGAGGAAACTTAAAAAACATGAAAATCATGAGTACATTTGAAAAATTTTAGAAAAAAATAATTGTTTTTATGTTTTTCGATTTTTGGTTTTTGGCTTTCTTCTAAAAATTAGTTTATGTTTTTATGTTTTTTGCTTTCTTTTAGAATTTATAAGTTTTCTTAAACTTGTGTGCTAGAAGTAACAAAAATTAATGTAAACATTTTTAGTCATATATTGAATCTTATTTTATTAAAGAGAGGATTCTCCTTGGCTTATGTCTTAGGTTCTTATCAAAGATTAACATCTTTGTAGCGAATTTTCACTTGACTTATCAATCTATTAGATTGTGACGTCCTCCATCCTTGTCTTATTCTACATTCTTCTCTGATTTATTCTTGTCATCCCTATGGAAGATTCAAATTCAGAAATGATCATAAATTAAAGGTTTAATTAGTCGGATGATACCCACTTTCGTTTGGATGTGTCAGTTTGGTACCCATTCTTAAGAAGGTGTTAATTGCATCTCAACTTGTTTGAAAAAGTGGCTCAATTAAGTCTCTTTCAGAAAAAAAAAATAGTAACATTGTTAACGACATACCACGTGTTAGTCTCGAGTTTTTTTTTTCTTTTTTTTTTTTTTTTTTTTTTTTTTTTAATTTTTTTTTTTTTCTTTTTATGTCTCTTTTT
>Ga0214543_1003102_pt1 | contig 32434 bp, 24 predicted proteins | sample CNSS2metaG_FD_160094 | JGI IMG/M metagenome (GOLD analysis project Ga0214543, IMG submission 160094) | Root nodule microbial communities from cowpea collected in UCLA plant growth center, Los Angeles, California, USA - CNSS2 | ecosystem: Host-associated > Plants > Roots > Nodule | place: USA... | reverse complement strand
ATTTTATATTTTTTTTTTTTTTTTATTATATTTTATATGTATATATATATATATATATATATATATATATATATATATATATATATATTCTTTTTTTTTTGGGAGAGAGGGAAAAGATAAATTTGAATAGATTAGAAAGTGAAGTTGTTATGTTCACTTAGAAGGATTTGGAAATGAAAATGATTAGAGTTAGAAGTAAAATTTGTAAAAGTTTGTGAGTTGTTTGATTGATATGATAGATTAAAAATTAAGTTTAATGAGAAGAAAAACAAGATTACCAAATTGCCTTGACGTTGAAAGTAATATAAAATTATATTTAGATGGGTTAGATTTATTTTATAAAAATTATTTTAATGAATAAATTTATATATAGATATATATATATTAATGAAACATATATATTTTAATAAAAAAAAATTCTTCTTCAACTTTCTTTTTATATATAATAATTTAGAAATTTAGGATATTAATTATTGTTATAACCATAATTTTAAAAGCTATATTTTTACATTATTATCATACTTTTAAAAGTTATATTTTCACATTTAAAATCATAATTAACAGAGGGCATAATTGTCATATGGCCAATATCATTTTCAAATCTTCGCATAAGAGATATGATGAAAAAAAATAAAGGAATCTCACTCTTCCTTCCTTTCTCTCTCAAATCCATTGAAGTGAACAATTCAATCAACTTAAAATCATCTCTCATCCACATGCACAATAATCACCCTCAAGTGAATACACTCTAAAGTTTTCAAATTAGAACGATCATGATGTTAATATTAGATTAAAGTTAAATTTCTCATCATTAAAACATCATACCTGAAATCATTTAAAAGTATTATTTTAAGTGAATTATGAATTTTTACAATTTTAAAGTTTCTATTGCAAGTTAAATATTTCAGTAACAAATAAATTTTAATTAAACTAGATACTTCAGGGAGTATTATGATTGAATATTATTGAAAACATAATTATTTAAGAGGTAAAAAAAATGTAATATTTTAAAACCATCTTTATAAAATTAAGTAATTATATTTTTTATTTTAAAAAGTCATTGTAATAACTTAAATTCAGGGCTACAATTAAGTGAAAAAAATTTAATTAGACTATAAAATTTTGAGATGATATAACACATTAGGAATTGAAGTTAAAAAGACAATATTTTTGTATAACTAATGATTAAAGGTTCTAATTCGGATTATATACGTGTAATGGAATTATATTGTGATTTTTACATAGTGATTTTTACGTGAAAGTATATTATTTAATAACATTTAAGAGAAAGAGAGAACCAGGTAAAATAAATTTTATATAATTAACTTTGAATTTTTTGAGAACCTAAAAAATCACATAAAAGTGTTTAAAATAATGAGATCTTATTATTATTATTATTATTTTAATAATAAACCGCTTATATAAATAGAAATTTCATAAAAGATTTCATTATTTAGAAAACATTATCTCTAAAACTTTGTAACATCTTAGATGGATATCACTAGATAAAGCATATATCATAAAATTTCTTTTGGAATTAAAATATTCTATAAAGTTCCCCCAGCGCGGGAAAATTTAAAACTTATCTCGTGGTAGTTCAATCATACTACTCCATCTTTATTACATGTTCATAATAGAGAAAAAGCATCATAAAATTTATTACAAAATGCATGAAAATAAAATATAGAGAAAAATCCCCCATCGTCTGCCCCGCTCTGTCACTATGCATCAGTGTTCTCACCTGGATTCACATTTGTTTCCGCGATCATCGCCAAACACAAACAAAAAGGGTGAGTTGAGAAAGAAAAATAATACAATCAATAAAATAATAAGAATTACCCTCACCCAATCTATCTTAGCCAATTTTAGTTTATTGACTTCTTTATAACATTACACCCCAATCTCATAACCTTTATGAGAAAGATCCATTCACAACCTTGGTCCTTAGGGATTATCATGCTCCCACGAACCTACCCACTCGTGGTCCAACTCTACAGACCTCCCCGCCCATAGTCCAACTCTACGAACCTGCCCGCTCATAGTCCAACATGCGTGAACACCTACTATGAACCTCCCCGCTCATAGTAGCCTCAAGTGTGAGCACGGAACATATGAACCTCCCCGCTCGTATCCCCACACAAGAGCACAAAACATACGGACCTCCCCGCCCGCATCAATCACGCATCTCAAGTCTTCGTTACGAACCTCCCCGCTTGTAACTAATCCAGCATATCCCTGACCAAGCCATCAAACCTATCCCTGCAAATCCATTTGCAATGGACCCCTGCCCCTACACTATCGCTTGTCGCTGTATAAGCACCGCCAAGCACCGGACACTTCCAAACCCACTGGTTTATGACTATCGCACGCATCTTATTTTAATTTAAAGTATATTCACTTATCCAATTACGTGAATCTCACTTCTTATCAAAAGGTAACACTCCTGGCTACCAATTATATTATTTTACTTTTCTCATATATACATATATTAATATGTTAATTATTCTATTGTCAAAACATCACAAGAAAATAACAACCTAAGTACCCAACTACATGTGGCAAATACTTAATAGAACATGCCTTTGTAACTTTTCTTATGCCACCACATAACAAATTTACTAAACACTAATCTTAAACATCAAAACCACACTTTCATATTAATCACCTCAATTGTATATTTAGAAGACAAAAATATAACGTTAAATATATTTTAATATAATTTATATCCCTCTATAATAAATTTTTAGATACTTAACTTTTACCCTCGTACACAATATCACTACCTTCCAATTTTAATCACTTCATAACCTAAAGATAACCCAACTGTAATTATAAAATTAACAATCAACTCTTAAAACCATCCCAAAAAGATTACAAGAAGAGTGGCTGCACTCTAAATCACGTAATGTGATTTGTCCCAAAACAAATAAAAAAAACTACTTCTAAAAGGGAGTGGGACCCGCAGCTAAATAAATAATTCTCCAATAAGGAGTGGGACCCATGGCTAGAGAAACCATACCATGCACCTATGTAAAAATCACACACCAAACCATCAAAAGTTTAAAGTAAGTAAAAAGAATTGCTACGTGGGCCATGGTTATTCCTTCACTTAATTAACCTAAGAATTGTAACAATTCAAAGTCAAAGACAAATTCTTCACCACCAACAACGTGAATGAGAAAAGAAAAAAAAACAAAGTTTTCTCTCTTAGACCCACATGGAATATTTTATGAATTTTCTAATGGAAAGATAAAAAAAATCCACACGGCCCCACCCTAAAACAACATCCCCTCAATTTCTTTTTCTTCTTTTGAGAATTCAATATTTTGAATGAAAGTCCAAATCAAAAGAACTCCTGCAACGTACCACGACAGATTTACCTAAACGTAAATCACCCCTCATTCTCTTGAAATTTTACACCAGCAAAGAGAACGAGAAAATGAGTCCCAAAAGGACTACACAGAGCAACAAAAAAATCACGTATAACACAATATTGTCATCATCACACAAGGCATATAAAAGATATGGCGTTTAATGATAATGACAGTTCACAGATCAAAGAAACCAACAACAAAACGCAACCAGACTCATCTAGTTTTATAATTTAAACAACCAAAATCAAGAGTAACAAAAATAAAGAACTAGATTCAACTCCCCTTACCTGGTTTCCTTGTTCCTAGTGCACTCTCAATGATCCTTTCTCGTCCCCCACGCTTCAACCCTTGTTCCCACTCTAACACTCTTTTCCAACCCTCTCTTTCTCTCCCTAATTTTTCAATTTCGTTTCTCTCTCTTGTTGCCACACTCACGTCTGTATTCCACTCAACCTCTCCTCTTCCCAAAATTTTCAGTCCAAATTAATAAAAAAATCATTAAACGAAATTAATTGACACTATAAGCATCAATGGCCATTTAAATGGTGCTTTTACTGCCCTGAACTGATTCCAAGTTACCCTTCTGGTTTTCGCTAGAGAATCTCTAGAGTTTCTATATTTTCCTTTTATATATATAAAAAAATACCAAATTATGAAAAAGAGCAACTCTCACCAACCAAGGTTCAAACTCACATCCCAACACTTACCAACCATAGGTATAACCATCAAGCTATGATTTAATTCACGTTTAATTCACACATACATACCATGTTAAGTCTTACTTTCGCATTCAAAATATATTTGTAAAAGAAAACATAATTAAATAGACATACCACAACACACATAGGACTCAAACCCAAGCCCTCTCCATATAACTAAGTACTCTCAACCACTTAAGCTAGCATTGTTCCTTGTCTAAGGATTATCAAGGAACTCCCTTAGGGTATTTCCAATTCACCATTACTTGTACTTTATTGATTATTATTTATATGAATTTCCCGGGTCTTACAAACTCCATCCTCTAAATTCTTTTTGATTTCTCTCTAAAATATCTTACCATTCTCTCACCCTTTTTGAAATCAGAGACCGCCAGAGTGATCACTGCGGCGAGATCTCTAAGTTTGTCCAATCAGAACCTTGAATTGAGTAAGCTATAATTCTGCACTTTTCTCGGTCTTTTCTTGAAAATCCTGCATGTGATGTAATCTGTATCACATGTGAGGTTTGCGTATCTTGTAAAAATTCCCTATCGATCAGTGACTCTAATGATGTTCTCTGATCGCGTTTCTGATAATTTTAGGTTGATTTGTGAGCATCAGCAATGGAAAGGGGGTTTTAGGTTTTTGGCAGTAGATCGTGCGAGTTAATCAGGTAAGAGAAGCTGATAATTAAATTTAATTAGAGGATATAATGAATGTAATTGTGTGTAATCAGAATTGATTATTTGGAGTGTGATGCAATGTGAATTGTTTGATGTTTGGTATAAGTGAAATTGTGATTGCATTGTGTGAATTGAGGGTGAATTGGAAAATGAACACTTGAATCATGGCTCTAATTGGTATCATCTCACTTTGCTTGAAAAGCATTTTGAAAACTAGACAACACTGCCATGGAGGTGCCAATTTGGGTCATGAAATCAAGTGAAACATCTCCCAACAAAAACCATAATCTGTGTTGTTTTCTGGTGTGAGGCTGAGCCTCAGAATTCAAGGCTGAGCCTTGAAAAATGCGAGAGGATCAGCGCTGAGCGCCAACCCAGCGGTGCCTAGCATTGAAAAATGCGAGAAGAATGGGGCTGAGCGCCAACCGAGCAGTGCCCCAGCACTGGGACCCCTGCAGGTCTAGAACGAAATTTTAATGTTGAGGCTGAGCGTTGGGATCTGAGGCTGAGCGTTGAGCTGCTAGATTTCATGTGTTTGCTGTTTTGATGTGTTTCATTGCATTAATTGATTTGAAATGGATTATTTTGACTGTCTTGGTATGCTTTGAGTGAGATTAGGTGAATATGGACCTGTTGTATGTGAATTATGGAGGAATTTCGTGGAGAAATTCTAAGTGTGTATGAGGTAGGGTATGTAAAGACATAAGGACTCAGTTTTGGTTGGTATTCTGACGCTCCAATGACCATTAAGGCTCATATAGAGTAAAATGAGTTATGTCGTGAGGAGTAGCAGGAGGTCTTAGCCATTGGACTCGATCAAGTCTTTGGCGCGAAGGAGACTTACCTGGTGTGATGATTGAGTGATAATCCCTTGAGGCCAAACTCTGCAGAGTTTGGGAATCATAAATCGGTGCAAGCCACTAAGAGGTCCGATGTTAATTGCATATATCCGGACAATTGAGTCTAGAGTTGGATGACGTGTGAGTATTGAAATGTTCTTGTATGAATTTGTGATAATTGATTGTTATTATGCTCTTACTCTAATGTAACCTTCTTTAAATCATTATTAGCTTACCCTACGTGTTTTATGTTTGTCTACCCTTTGTTTTATTCTTTGCAATGATCACTTAAATGTGTGAGCAGAGGAGGCTACAGGTGGAGAGTTTTCGTGTGGTGTTGATAGTAGGACTGAGCAATAGTATCCAGAGGTCCTGTAGATAGGTGTGTTTTGTAGTAAGTGGTTAGAATTTACAATTTACCTTCCCTTTCTTCTAGAGGTCTTATACATATAGTATTGTCATTACTCAGTTTTGGATGACTGTATAAGATTATACTTAACTTCCATGCTATCTGCTTTGGGTTATCAGTATATAATGCTTTATTTAGTAGTTTAAAAATTATTAAATGAGATGTTACAAATTTTAGTATTCTCTAAATAATTGTTATTAATGAAATAGAGTATAAATTAAGACATTCAAATTCTTTAAATGATATATAATTTTTGTACATGTAATTAAGTTGAAGTGTTGTTTTTTCCATGAGATTGGATTAAGACATTCAATTAAACTAGGTACCAGATTAATACTAACGCTTTTAAATATATTCAATTAGACTTCATTAAAGATTAAACACGAATAATCTTTATAAAATTATTTATAAATTTAAAATATAAAATATTAATAGTTTTTTTTTTTAAATTTGAGATGTTAAGAGTGATGAGAATTTAGAATGACTCATTTAAGCAAATAGAAGTACGAAAAAAAAAACTTTGAAAAGGAAAAAAAGAAAATGATAAAAGGATAAGGGGAAATCTAAAAACCGAAAAAACGTAAAATATTTAAGAAAAAATATTCAAAGGAAATGCCCCTGCAGACCGTGGTGTGTGTTTAAATAAGGAAATGCTCACACAGTTGTGACATCATAATTTCCATCTGCTTGCGTTCTCCAAAGTCTGAAATAAAAAATGATGATGCAAGAAACACTGAGAGTGTAAGAGTTCTATGAGAAGAGTGTCTCAAGTTGCATTCACAGTGGACCGGTATCTCTGCGCCAACAACTTACATGGAGGCATCTTTTCTCTTCGCCGGCTCCGTTCAATCAGGTTTTTCCTTCCTCTTTTAATAAAGTATTATTTTTTTCTTATTTTTTACCCACATCTATTATATTTTTAATTCTTTAACTTTGAACAAAAATTATAATTAGTATTTTTTAAAATTTTGATTCAATTTAATTTCTCAATTTTAAAATTGTGTGAATTTGATCATTTTAATAAAATTTTGTTAAATTTATTTTATGTTTTAAATAAGTTTCGTGATAACATTGAATTGTTTACGATATTTCATATATTTCTATTCAATATTAATTTATAAACGTGTTTAAAACGTCAAATAAACTTAATAAAATTTCGTTAAAAAATTAAATCACGTAGTTTAAAAATTGAAGAACTAAATTGAACTAAAATATTTAAAAGAGACTATTTTTAATTTTTTAAAATTAAAAGATTAGAAACATATTTAAATTTTTATTTAATTTCTCCATTGTTTTCCAGTTATGCAAACTTTTTTAAATTTGAAAAATAAACTTTATTGTTATTAGGTTAATGTTCCAGATACATGAATTCATTTATAGTTTTGGGTTTTTTCTTATGCATCACCGCGCAACACACACATGCAACAATGCGCACCGGCAGCAGTCTAACAAGTGAAAAAAAAAATAATAAAGCAAAAGATGGGTTAAGAAATACAAAAAACCCTCCTGGTAGACCACCTAGAAAGAAAAGTCAAGAAAGAAGTATAATGATTTAAGGTTTAATATTAAGTATACATAATCTTATCAATTTAAATTTTACGGTTTTACTTTGTCCTCTCTCTTAGATCTACACATGTTCCCACCATTATAAATTCAATCATTAATTACAAATCCCAAATTTACATGATCACAAGTTCTCACAAACTTATCAATCATAGAAACACATCCCAAACAACAACCGATAAATCTGTTACAACATGTAATAAGGATGTTAGATTAATCTGTTACAACATGTAATAAAGATGTTATTACTCATTTGAAGACTGTGATCTGTTTGAAGAAGAAAAATAACTTATAAATCCAGCCTTCACAGTTCACTTATAAGGCAAAAAAAAGAAGAAAAATTAGACTGCAATGCCTATCATGTTTTTAGGAAATTCAATATCAAATATCAAATGAGTTTTCCATCTCCACAAGGAAACACATAAGGACCCGTCACAACAATTGGATCAATTGAGTTAGATATGGAATACTGGTCAATTTTCTCATTAGAAAGACATAGGAATCTTGGATGAATTTTGTTTTTCATATTCCACCTTCAACTTTATTTAGATGTTGATCCATACAAAATGACCTTGCAATAACATCTTACGCACTTTGGGATTGTTTACTTGATTAGTTTCTTTATGCACGATTAATTGTATGGATAATATTATTTATGAATTAATGATTTTAATTTTACTATAAATGATTATTTTATTCAATTATATAATTATCCTTTAATCTTATTTTACTTCTACTTTGCCTTAGAAAAAACATAATAAAACTAACGGTTTATATAAAATTATTTTCAATCTTATATTGGATTGTGTTTTAAAATATTCATATTTATAAAGATCAAACATATTTATTGCACTACATAAGTGTCACAGTTGTTGTATTTTATTACAAGAATAGTTTGGTGTCGTTAATCTTCTCAACATCATCATTATTATTATTATTATTATTATTTAATTATTTTTTCTAATATTCTTATAAAGAAATGATGTTATTTTACTTTATATCGATCGTATCGTTGTTATTGAAAAAATCAAAGATAATATTATATAATGTATTTGTTATGAATATAATTAAGTCATTCAAGTAAGTTTTAAAAGAAAGAAAGATGTGTGTAATTTCTTTTTTCTGTTGCTAACAACAAAATAGATTTATTGACAAATAAAATTGTGGTTCACCTAATATTTCATATGTAATTTTTGAAACTATTAATTTTTTTTATTATAGCAAGTGATGGTTCAACCTCTTCTATTTTCTAAACATGATGTTTTTTATAAACATATATTATATACCTAACATTTATAAAATAATTTATCATACTAAAATTTTTATTGAATTATGAGAAACACTTGAATTAAAATATGCATTTCCAAAAAAAAAAAAGCTTTATCTCAATATTTTCGTGGGTTGCATTCTTTCTTCAATTAATTAAAGTGCACATCATACCGGATAAATAGTTCGGTCAAAGTTACATATGCTTGTGTCAAATATAGTTGGTAGTCATTTTAAACGCAAGAAATATTTAAATGAAGCTTGAATTTGGGCATAAATTTCTTGACAACATATGGGGAAAACATTATCTATCATATAAAGTTTTAGAAGATTCTTCAGGTTCAAGTTAGCTCGAAGTCTTAGTTCATACTTATTGTCTTATTAATCTTCATTTCTTACTAGATGGAATGGAACTTGGCATTGCTATATCATCTGCCAGACGAAACACTTGCACTCCTAATTTCCATTAAACACAACTTCTCTATGTTTTAAGCATTACACTTTGTTGTATTTAAGTGGTGAAAACTGGTAAAATGTTTTATCTAACAAATAATTTTATATAACATGACCAATTTTTTGAAAGATTTTTTGTAGATATGCAAAAGACAATGCAAGTATGTGAAACATAGGGAAAAGTATAAGAATGAAGGGTTGAATTGTGTTTTAATTACTTTACAAATCTTTTTCACATATATCATCTAAGGATGAATATTTCCGCAATAGTTTTGTGTTACCTTAGCAACTCTTGCATATAATGGTGTGCACCAAATGCAACTTTAGAGCTTCATTGATTTACTTGTTTAATGTGCTTTTAGACTTGTATTCTCATAATAACTCTCCTTCCCAAGTTAGTGCATATAAGAAAGTACTTTTAGTCATCGAATTCTAAATCAACAAATTGGGTTCGGTAAGGTCCACAAAATTTAATTAATTAAATAAATAAATAATTAATAAATGCGAGTAGGTAGTGTATTTATGACATTAAATTCTGATGGGTATGATGTGGAAAAGTATTAGCTTAAGTGGTTGAGAGTACTTTGTTTGTGTGAGAGGACTTAGGTTCAAGTCCTATGTGTGCTAAATTATGTGTTATTTAATTTCTATTGTTTTAGTAATATGTTAGAGCATGTTTCATATGTTATAATACTTGAATGGTGTGTGTTAGCAAGAACCATGAGTTGGCTTGATGGTTTGGTATTGATTTGGCTTTGGCATGGTGTGGGTTTGAACCTTGGTGGACTCAAATTTAACTCACTTTTTATTAATTTTCGTTTTTTTATTTAACCACATTAAAGCTTCATATAAAAGGTCAACTTGGGGTGAAATTGAGGGTTTTTGGCAAGCTGGAATTTTTCCCAGAAGAGAGAGCACGAGTTTTAGTGATTTGGCAGATTGAGGGAGGTTTTAGGACTGAATTGAGGGATAGGCAAAGAAGGGTGGTCATTGGTGTTTTTGGAAGCTTTCAAGTAATCCACTACTAAGCCAAAGGATCCAGGTTAGGGGAGCTGAACCCGAAGTTCTATGTTAATTGCATTGTCTTGCATGATTTTAATGAAGTTATGCCTTGAATTTCGTGTTGCATATGAGGGAATTTGGGGTTGTGGGTTTTGGATACTGTTTCATTGGAATTTGACCTAAATGTATGCATATAATGGGGTTGTGTTCTGTATATTCTGTGAGTATGCAAAATTGGGTTGTTGGGGCATATTTTCGTGTCCAATTATGCTCATATGCCTAATGAAATTGTGCTGAATGAATGGTATGAATTTGAAGTGCATTTTAGGTTCAATTGTTGCTGTTGTGTGCGTAAAACAGTGCCAAAGTCTATAATTCTCGCTCAAGCGAGCCAAACTCGCCTAGGTAAGAGTTGCATGGACTCAGTTTTAGGCTCTGCTCGAGCATCTCGCTCAGGCGGAGTAATTTGGTCTTGGGCGACAGGCCATCTCGCTTAGGCGAGTGTGTCTCGCCCAAGCGAGAACTCGCGTGTGTTTTTGTGTGGCTTGGTTGCAAATCCCGCGCGTGCGGGATTTATTGTTTTGAGCGAAGGACGTCTCGCTCAAGCGAGAGCCTCTCGCCTAAGCAAGATTCCGAGTGTGGTTCCGCTGTCTCGTTGAACTCATCGCCTAGATGAGGCACTTTAATCCTGGGCGAGTGAGGGTCTCGCCCAAGCGAGAAGGAGCTCGCTTAAGCGAGACTTCGTGGGCTACAACTGTTCTAGGGGCTCGCTCAAGCTAGTGGGCCTAGCTTAAGCGAGATAGGCTGGACTGTTTAAACAAAGTCTTTTAGCCTAAGCGAGCGAGGGTGCTGTTGTGCGTTCAAGGTAAGTTTTACTGTTGTATTAATGGGATAAGGGGAATTTGTGAGGCGTGGTCTACAAGGCTTCTAAGATATCTCAATGGTGGGCTTGCTGGTGTTCCATGGGTTGTGGCCCGGAACGTATCCTTGGGTTGTGGCCCAGGATAGGGGTTAAGCATTTGGCATTCTATGGGTTGTGGCCCGAAATGACTTCCCTTGAGTTGTGGCTCGGGATAGCGGATGAACACGAGGAACTCTTGAGTTGTGGCTTGGGATGGCGAGTATTGCCGATGTGAGTGTGCTGGTTGTGGCTAGTACGGATGGGTCCAGATGGATTGCCCTCCTCAGTGATTTGCTGACGAGTTTGGTAGTCCTGGGACGTTACAGACTATGTTCGTATTTGGGAACTCCACCTGGCATTACAGTGTGTGATCCGTAGCATGGTTCCCGCACATGCTCTATCAGTTGTGGCCGATAGGTGTGGCAACAAGGCGCCTTGAGATACTTACTAGAGGATGTAGAACACTGCTAGCATGGTTGTGGCAATGTGGAAGAACTGGAACGAGTCTCCTTGATGTGCACCGATACTACATGGTTGTGGCCATGTGGAAGGAAGAGAACGAGTCTTCCTTGATGTGTATTGATATTACATGGTTGTGGCCATGTGATAAAGAAGGAGGAGGTTCATTGACGATGAAATGATATCATACATGGTTGTGGCCATGCAGGATAAAAGAAGAGATTTTATTTTGATGTATTTTATTATATATATATATATGTTTGGTGTATATTTATGTGTTATCTCTTTAGCTCACCCTATCTGCTTGTGTTTGACGATGATCGTGTACGTGGTACACGTGAGCAGATGATATTGTAGGTGGAGCTGGTGAGGCTTAGGCTCGGAGCAAGGGCTGGATTGGGAATTTTTGATGATATGTGGTTTGAATAATACTTTGTAAACACTGTGGATATTTATTATAAATTGTGTTTATAAATTTTGGAATATTGGACTTTTCATAGGTTAATAAAAATTTAATTTCCCACGTTTTTGGGAAATGAGGTATTATTAAATGCAGTGTAATTATTTATTTTCTTTATTTTATGAAAATTCGTAATATCCTGACGGGATGTTACATGTTCCATTAAGTTACTTCTAATTAACAAGTTGACTATTATTTGAACTTGTGGCCACATTTCAGTAACCCATGAGTATATTATTTCTACTTGTAACCACTCCTAGCTAACCTAGGCATTATTTTGACTCTTAGCCACTCATGGATGACGTTGATGAAATATTCTTTTCACAATCCACTTTTATCTATTCAAATATTTTTTTCAATAAGTCATTGGTTACATGATCCTGATTAAGTGATGGGGAAAAACAACACAAACAATATACCAGAGAATGCAGCGGATATAATTTCCCCTAATTTGCAAGAATATATTAGGAGCAACAATCAAAGAGCAACAATAATAAATCACCACATGCACAAATAAAGGCACCAAGATTTTTAACGTGGAAAACCCCTCAAATCAAGGATAAAACCCACGAGTCGTCTAGACCAAAGAAATAGCTCCATTATGATCAACAAGAGTAGAAAAGAGTCTCAATCAACATCACAAATTAGTGCCAACACCCAACCAAATAACAAAGAAACAAAGCTTTCAAATAGAGAAGAACAAGAGAAAAAAAACCTATAAAATCACTACTGCAGTGAGAAATTAAGATCTCCCAACTCAGACCTCGTATCAACCATCTGACTGGTCAGAATGAAAAACAATGAGTTCCGAACCTACTATAAAAATTTCAGCCTGATCCAACGGTGAACGAATCCGCAACGCCGATTTTACAGTGGCAGCTATGTGAAAAACGTGAACAGAATTTCCTTCTACCTCTCCCTCTATGTGTTAGGGTTTTCAGTGTGTTCTGACTCTATTGTTCTGCCTCTCTATTTATTTTGTAGCCCCTCTCCACTAGATTAAGTGAGACATGGGCTTCTCAAGTTTTGGGCATTTTCTCCACATAGGAAGGGAGCCCAATACCCAACAAATCTCCCCTTCACAACTATGTGGAGATAACCGCCAAACCGGCGATCTCACAATAAACTTCAAACTTCTCTCTTGGCAATGCTTTAGTCATCATATCAGCACCATTATCATTTGTATGAACTTTTTCCAACTCCAAAAACTTAGCATCTAAAGCATCACGTATCCAATGATACCTCACATCAATATGTTTGGATCTAGAATGAAAAGTTGGATTCTTACCAAGATGGATAACACTTTGACTATCCACAAATAATGGATAGTTGTTATGCACAAAACCAAGCTTCTGTAAGAATTTCTTCAACCATAACAACTCCTTGCATGCTTCAGTAATAACAATGAACTCTGCCTCTATAGTAGACAACACTACACACCTTTGTAGTCTTGATTGCCAAGCCATAACTCCCCCTACAAACTTTATCAAATAGCCCGAAGTGGACTTTCTGGAATCAATGTCCCCAGCCATATCTGAGTCTGAGTAACTCATCAAAGTAGGTTTATCACCTCCAAAACAAAGTTTCATATCAACTGTACCATGAAGATATCTCAAAATCCATTTCACAGCATTCCAATGCTCTCTACCCGGATTTGACAGAAAACGAATAACTATACCAACAACATGTGCAATATCTGGTCTTGTACACACCATCGCATACATCAAACTACCCACCGCAGATGCATAAGGAACTCTACTCATATTGGTCTTCTCAACTTCATTTGAAGGACTTTGTTTAACACTCAGTTTAAAATGACTAGCAAGAGGAGTACTCATAGTTTTAGCATTTTCCATATGGAATCTCTGCAACACCTTCCTAATGTATTGCTCTTGTTATAGATAAATCTTCGTTTCTCTTCTATCACGTGAGATACCTATGCCAAGAATCCTTTTAGCAGCTCCCAAGTCTTTCATGGCAAAAGACTCGCCAAGTGTCTTCTTTAACCTGTCAATTATGGAAATATCTTTCCCAACAATAAGCATGTCATCAACATATAATAACCGGATAATAAAGTCATCATTAGAAAAACATTTAACAAAGACAATGATCAGAAATAGTCTTTTTGTAACCTTGCTCATATATAAAAGACTCAAACTTCTTATACCACTGCCTTGGAGCCTGGTTCAAACCGTATAGACTCTTCCTTAGCCTACACACATAATCTTCCTTGCCTTCAATAAGAAAACCATCAGGTTGCTTCATGTATATCTCTTCCTCCAATTTACCATGAAGGAAAGTTGTCTTCACATCCATTTGCTCAACCTCCAAATCAAGAGTAGCAGCTAAACTTAGCACAGTTCTGATGGATGGCATTTTCACCACAGGTGAGAAAATCTCATTGAAATCAACACCCTTTTTCTGTTTGAAACCTTTCACCACTAATCTGGCCTTGTACCTTGGAAGTGTAGAATTTGAATCTTGTTTCACCTTGAAAATCCACCTAGTTTCCAATGCCCTTTTTCCCTTAGGCAATTTCACCAAGTCGTAAGTGTGATTATCATGCAAAGATTTCATCTCATCTTGCATTGCATCCAACCACTGTTTCTTCTCTTCACTAGCCAGAGCCTCTTCAAAACACTCAGGTTCTCCACCGTTATTCAAGGTTATGTACTCATCACAAGAATACCTTGTAGAAGGCTGTTTCTATCTATTAGACCTCCTGAGTTAGACTTGAGGTGGTTCAGGTACATCACCAAGATCATCATCATCATGTTCCTCTTGAGCATCATCAATTGGAACCTCTACTCCACTTCCAACCTGTTGATCATCAACATCACCATGTTGCTCATCATCTTGAGCTTCCGTTTCAACATTCTCCAGATTGTGAGCGGGCAACCTCATCGGATTACCATCAGTGAGATTACTATCTTTCTCGGGTGTGGTCTTCTCCACCTAATCAATGTCTTCAATTGGTCTGGTCTTTCATGAATTGTACGTCACGACTTTTAACAAGCTTCTTCTCAATAGGATCATAAAACCTGTAGCCAAATTCATCCTCACCATAGCCAATAAAGATACATTGCCTTGTCTTTTTATCTAACTTGGATCTTTCATCCTTAGGAACATGAACAAATGCCCTGTAACCAAAGACACACAAATGATCATAGCTAACATTCTTACCAAACTAAATTTTTTCTGGCACCTCAGTATTCAAAGCAACTACGGGACTGAGATTAATAACATGCACAACTGCAAGCAATGCCTCTCCCCAAAAGTGCTTAGGCAACTTTGCTTCCGAAAGCATACATGTAACCCTTTCAACCAAGGTCCTGTTCCTCTTCTCCGCTAGACCATTCAACTGAGGAGTTTTCTCATGTCTAATACCATGTTGTCTACAATAAACATCAAAGGGTCCACGATACATACCACCATTATCACTACGGATGCATTTCAGCTTCTTGCCTGATTGCCTCTCAACCATAGCATAAATTCTTGAACTTTTCAAGTACTTGATATTTTCGCTGAAGAGCATAGACCCATAGCTTCCTGGAACAATAATCAATAAAAGTAACAAAGTAAAGTTCACCACTAAATGACTTTACCTTTAATCGGCCACAAACATCAGAATGCACCAATTCAAGCAATTCTGACTTCCTTAAGGGAGGATGCTTCTTGAAAGATACTCTGGTTTGTTTACCAGCCATGCAATGAGAACATTTCTCCAATTCTGCATTCCTCAATCCTATAAGCACATCCTTTTTAGCTAAGTAGTTAAGCCCTTTCTCACTTATATGACCAAGCCTCCAATGCCACAAAGATGCCTTCATATACATAGCATTCACACTGTCTTTAGTAACCAAAGCTTTAGTCTTGTACAATTTAGATTGTTTCTCCCCTCTGGCCATAACCAAGTTACCTTTAGTGAGCTTCCATTTACTAGAACCAAAGTAATTGTCATAACCACAATCATCAAGAAAATGCACAAATATCAGATTAAAGCGAACATCTGGAGCATGTTTGACTTCTCTGAGTAATAATTGCACTCCCATGTTGGTTTGCAAACAAATATCACCAACACCAATAACCTTTGAAACACCATCATTACCCATCTTTAACACTCAAAAATCACCAGAAGTGTAAGATGTAAAGAACTCCTTCCTAGGTGTAACATGCAATGTAGCACCACTATCAATAATCCACATGCTCTCATCAGATATAAGATTGACTAACTCAAAGTCACGAAGAAGAACAAGATCACCACCTTTGGTAGTAGTGACACGATCATCATCACGATCATCATCATCATGGTCATTCTCTCTCTGCTTGCCCTTCTTGTCTTTGTTCTCCTTTTTCCACTTAAAACAATATTTCTAAATGTGCCCAATTTTATGACAAAAATGTCACTCTAGATTCTTGTATCTTGACTTGAACTTGCTCCTACTCTTCTCTCTACCACTTTTATGTTCCTTTTTCTGACTTCTCCCCCTAGCTTATGTAACAAACATCTTAGACTGAGATGAAGAACCATGTGCCTTCCTTCTCATCTCTTCATTAAGAGCACCACTCTTTGCCATTTGAAAAGAAACAATACCATTTGAGGCAGAGTTCGTAATTGAAACCCGAAATACCTCCCAAGACTCTGGTAGAGTATTAAGCAGCCATAATCCCATAACTTCGTCATCAAAATTTATGCCCATTCCTGACAATTGATCTAGGAGTCCTTGAAATTCATTTAAATGATCTGAAATTGAAGAATTCACCCTGTACCTCAAATTCATCAAGCAATTCAACAAATTCAATTTATTATTGCCAGACTTAGAAGCATACAGAGACTCAATTTTCTCCCATAAGGTTCTGGCATGTGTCTTATTAGCAATGTGATTATAAACATTATCTTCTACAGACTGCCGAATAAAATCACATACCTGTTGGTGCTTAAAGTCCCATTCTTCTTCAAACATAGAATTTGGCTTCTATGTAGTAAAGACCGGAAGATTCAATTTCTTGACAATTAATAAATCTTTCATCTTACCGTTCCACAAATGATAATTTGTACCATTCAAAGCAACCATCTTTGCATTTGCCTCCATCATTCAAACAAGTAAATATAGCCCAACCAAGAGCTCTGATGCCGCTCTGATGGGGAAAAATAACAACACAAACAATATACCAGAGAATGCAGCGGATATAATTTACCCTAACTTGCAAGAATCTATGAGGAGCAACAATCAAAGAGCATCAATAATAAATAACCACAGACACAAATAAAGGCACCAAGATTTTTAACGTGGAAAACCCCTCAAATCAAGGGTAAAAACCACGAGTCGTACAGACCAAAGAAATAGCTCCACTATGATCAACAAGAGTACAAAAGAGTCTCAATCAATAGCACAAATTAGTGCCAACACCCAACCAAATAACAAAGCAACAAAGCTTTCAAATAGAGAAGAACAAGAGAAGAAAAACCTATAAAATCGCTACTGCAGTGCGAAATTAATATCTCCCAACTCAGACCTCGTATCAACGATCCGACCAGTCAGAATGAAGAACAATGAGTTTCGAACCTACTATAAACATTTCAGCCTAATCCAACGGTGAACGAATCCGCAATGCCGATTTTACGGTGGCAGCTCTATTAAAAACGTGAACAAAATTTCTCTCTACCTCTCCCTCTATGTGCTAGGGTTTTCAGTGTGTTCTGACTCTATTGTTCTGCCTCTCTATTTATTTTGCAGCCCCCTCTCCACCAGATTAAGTGAGACATGGGCTTCTCAAGTTTTGGGCCTTTTGTCCACTTAGGAAGGGAGCCTAATATCCAACATCAAGTATTCTTTCCACAATCTATTTTTGTCTTGTTAAGTATTCTTTCATGAAGTCACCGTTTGTTCAACCCAAGTATTCTTTCAAAAACCTATTACAGGATCAACCAAAGTCTTCTTTCAACAAACCCCTCCTTGATAAACCAAAATATTCTTTTAACAATAAATTTTTTACCCACACAAAGTGTCTTTTTAACAAGTTACTTTTGACTCAACTAAATATTCTTTCAATAATCATTTTTAGCTTAACCAAGTGTTCTTTAAATAAGAATCACTCCTAGCTAATAATTGGATATTTTTTACCAAATATTTACTCACGCACCATTACCCAGTGCCACACTTGTGTCATCATCATTGTTACAAAGGTAGAAAAAGAAAGGGAGAACATTAGGGAAAAATAAAAAGATAAAAAAACTTATTTAGAAAAGTGTTAGAAATTTAATCATGAGAAAATATTTTAATTATTAAAATAGTTGAATTACAAGAACAATTTTACACGTTTTTTTGCATTATTATAGGAATAATAACATAACTGTAAAGATTGTATATATTAATTATAGATAATTCCTCTTTTTTACGGTGGCAGACCTTCATAGTGACTAAGGAGGCCATGACCTCCCCAATTTTTTTATATATTTATATATGTTAATCTATAATTTTAATATATTTTTCAAAAAATTAATATTTGTAATATAATTCATATATTTGATATTCTAATAAATTTGTATACATCTATATTTATATATAAGAAAAAGTTTTTTTTATTGTTCACATTTATTTTTCATTTTTTATATTTTAAATATTTTTTAAATAAAAATAATTATTTTATTAATTATCTTTTAAATGATTATTTGTGTAATTTAACCATTTTTTTATTTGATTTTTTTAAACTTAATCATTATAAATGAAAATTAATTATAGTAAATTTATAAAAATGATTTATATTTAATTTTATAATTATAATAATAATAATCATCATAATTTTATTATTTTTTATTATCATGAAAAAAGCAAATACAATGTTTTTACTAGTTTACGTAAAAATTTTGAGATTACTCTTTTGGTTCCTATTTTCATTCAAAAATATCAAGTTGGTCCACTATTTTTATTTTTTATTTTATCTCAATTTTGTTTCGATTTTTGAAAAAATAATGCAATTTTGTCATTTTCGTTAAATTCTTGAATCAAATTTTTCAACAAAATTGAAGTTGTGAATAAGGATGATTGTGTGATTTGTTGGTGTAATTGACATAATCCTAGTGTCAGTTTTTTCTGAAAAATCTTTCTTCCACTTCAAAAAATTTAACGAAAAAGATCAAAATACATTGATTTTTAAAAAATTGGAACCAAATTGAGACTTAAAAAACTAGATGAGCAACTTGGACGGAAATATAGACCAAAAGTATAATTCAACAAAAATTTTGGCACCCCCAAAATTTTGGCTGAAGAACGACCACTACTTGTATATATTTCTATTTATTCCTTTCAATAAAATAAAACACAAAATTCCTTCTTTTATTTGTTTCCTTTACATGTTATCAAGAGCAAGAACGATCCTCTGCTCAATCATTCATTTTTTTTATTTTCCTATCCTTCTTTCCATGGCTAACAATGGAAAAGAACCAAATTTTAATAGTTCTTATTCTCTCCATCATTTTGACCATCCTAGAATGGTCCTTGTTTCAAAACCTCTAGATGGAGACAATTTTTTGACTTGGTGTAGAGCCATGGTCATCTCTTTAAATGCAAAATCTAAATTGGGTTTTGTTGATGGAACTCTCAAGGCACCCTTTACGGAAGACAAACTAGAAGAATATACAACATGGAAAAAATGCAACGACATTGTATTATCTGGGATCTTTAATTCTTTGACAACTGATATTGTATATAGTGTTACTTTCTATGACATTGCTCATAAAGTTTGGAAAGATCTTCAAAATCGTTTCTCTCAAATTCATGCACCAAAGATTTTTCAGATTGAGAGAGACATTGCTTGCTTGACTCAAGATCAAATGACAGTCGCAACCTATTACACGAGGTTAAAGAAATTATGGGATGAGTTGGGCTCCTATAGTAATGCAATCTGCACTTGTGGACCAAACAATAAAAGGCACAAATTGATGTAGTTTCTTATGGGATTGAATGACTCTTATAGTGCTATTCATGTTCAACTTCCCTTAATGAATCCATTGCCTGATGTTACACAAGCTTATTCTTCCATCATTCAAGAAGAAAAACAACACCACGCGTGACACAATAGAAGCTTCAGACATGGTTGTTCAAAAGAATAAACCAACAACCCTTGTTGTTCGCCACAAACAAGATCCTCCTTCTCGTTTTAATTCATCTAATCGAAAGTTAATGCATTGTTCTCATTGTGATATAGATCATCATACAAAAGAAACATGCTGGAAGCTACACAATTATCCTCCTAAACACCCAAGGCATGGAATCACCCGGAATGCTTATATTAAGCCTAATGGGAACAATCAATTTTAAGCAAATAATGTCACAACGACTCTAGTGATGCAATAATTGCAGTCCACAATGAATAGATTAACTGAACTACAACTCCAACAAATGTTGTCTAGTATGCATGGTAATGCATCATCTTCGTCAGCTAATCCTAAGGTCAACAACGCCAATGTTCCTTCAGGTTTGTCACCACCCAAACTTATAATTGATAGTGGGGCCACCGATCACATTATTTCTTCACCAACCTTGCTTGTCAACAGTAAAGAAAACACTTCTTTACCACCAGTTATTATGCCAAATGGTAATTAGGCCCCTATTATCTCTATTGAAACTTTACCTTTAAGTCCAATTGTTCTTTAACAAATGTGCTTGGGGTACCATCTTTCAAAGTAGATTTGATGTGAGTAAGTCGGGTCACAAGAGATTTAAATTGTTTGGTAACTTTTTTTCCTTCTGGGTGTATTTTACAGGATTTGATGACGAGGATGACAATTGGTTTGGGTAAACAACAAGGTGGACTCTGTTACTTGGTTGCAATGACATTAAATAAGTCAAACACTCCCATTTCATCACTCACAGCCCATGTCACCAAGTCATCTCCTCCTTTAAACACTTCTACTACTTTGTGGCATTGACGACTAAGACATCCATCTCCATCTAGATTATATTTTATGGCTAAAACTTTGTTAAACTTCTCTTTAGAGTAAAACAAAATTGTGATGTTTGTACTCTTGCAAAACAGAAACGCCTTCCTTTTCTGAATATCTCAATTTCTTCCATTAAACCTTTTGAATTACTTCATTGTGATATTTGGGGACCATATAAAGTTCCTTCTCTTTCTGGTGCACGGTATTTTTTGACTGTTGTGGATGATTTTTCTTGCTACACTTGGATTTTTTTTCATGCATTATAAAAGTGAAACCTAACATCTCCTTACTAATTTCTTCTCTTTTATTAAAACCCATTTTAATACCAATATAGTCAATATTCGGGTTGATAATGGGAGGGAATTTTTTTTCTATGCGAGATTTTCTTTACACAAGAAGGAACAACTTACCAACATTCTTGCACTTACACACCATAACAAAATGGAGTTGTCGAGCGTAAGCATAGACATATCCTTGAGTCAACACACACTCTTCGTTTTCAAGCTCACCTTCCCTTACACTTTTGTACAAAATGTGTTTCCATTGTTGTCCATATTATTAACAGGTTGCCTATGTCTCTTCTATCACATCAGACACCTTTTGAGCACCTATATGGTAAATTCCCTTCTTATTCACACTCGAGTTTTTGGATGTCTTGCTTATGCTACTAATGTTCATGTTTCTCATAAGTTTGCTCCTTGTGCGCCAAAATGTGTTTTTCTTGGTTATCCTCTTGGCCAAAAGGCTTATAAGTTATATGATCTTGAAACTCATCAAGTCTTCACTAGTCGTGATGTTGTTTTCCATGATGATATTTTTTCGTATGAATCCTTTAACACTTCTTTCACCACCATAGACCTTGTCATACCTAATGTTGTCCCAGATAATCCTCTGTCTACGGCTCTTCCATACTCCATCACCACCTATAGAAAACATAATTGTGCCTCCCATTAATTCCCCACTTATGGTTCCCTTGTGATGGACGCGCGAAGCCACAAGTCTTGTCGGAATCATGATGCAAGGCCGTGAAACATAGATTTGTTCGGTGGAAATCCACCAAACAGGCAGCGGAAGACTATGATCTCACGATGGGAGATCGAATCACTCTCAAACAGAGTTCCAGTGGGGAACTCTCACTGAAATTGGGAATCGACGAGGTTAAAAACCTAATCTAGGGTTAGGGTTGAGCTGAGACGAAAGGGGAAATTTATCACTCTCATTCATCAAAGCTCCTTAGTACAATGGTTGGCTTGCCTTTTATAGATGAAGGCAACCAGAACAGTAAATGAGAAAAAGTGGATGCCGTCTAACACAAACCTAACGACAAGAGGAAACCCTAATGGTGAAAAAAAATGGGAACAAGCTTACACAAGACCCTAACTTTAACGAAAATCTCAAAGGATGACAAGTGTGGAAAGCATGAAGAATGAAGGAGCTTCCTTGGTGGCTGATTGCTTCAGACGCGTGAGGAAGTGTTATGGTTCGCTTTCAGACACGAGGGTTAGAGCTGCGCAACAACAAAAAGGTGTGGGTTGGATGCGAAACCTAAGAAAATGGGCGCACCCTCTCATGAACCCTAGCGGAGAAACTGAAATAAGGTGGGTTCATCGTGAAGGAATGAGTGAGCTTCTCATTCTCTGATGTTTGTCACGCAGAGATCTTGAAGAATTGGGTTCGGGCCCAATTAAGGAGATATAAAAAAAACAATGTTGGCTGCAACAGGATGGGAGGTGTGGAAAGCATTTGGGCAGCGTGCAGGTGTGCGGCCTGTTCTTCAGCGTGGTACGTGTGATCAAGTTTGGGCTTGTTGAAGGAAGGAGGAGCTCAGCCCATTGCTGATGTGTGGGAGAAACAATTGAAGAAGCATGTAATTGTTGGTGTAAAGGAGAGTTGGGCCGCAGGCCCAATGCCAATTCTTCAATTATTGGCAGCTTTAGAAAATAGGTTGCATTTAGCAAACAAACCCAATTAGACACATTTATTTAATTAAAATAAAAGAAAAAAATTAAAGAAATTAAAAGGAATTTGGCCTAGGCATTGGCCGATGCTATGAAAAGCCTCTTAGGGTGATATTCATCATCCCCTCCCTCTTGAAAAGGATTTGTCCTCAGATCAAGAGGTTTCTTTAAGGCCCACAACAATTAAAGATGAATTCCTCCAGGATCAAAAATATATCTGCAATAGTCATAAAATAAAATTGTATTAAAATCATAATGACCATGCAATATAGGTGATTGGGAAATGTGTGAAAATGGACTCTTAAAGATTGAAAAAGATGGTATTAGGCCCACTTCACAAAAAGAATGTTTTACACTTTGACTAAGATGATTTTTGAAATGAATTTTAGAGTCAAAGTGTGTTGGTACATAAGATGTTGAAGAGGGTGAAATAAGGGAATGAGATTGAGAACAAAATGGTTGAGAAAGAAACAAAACAAAAGATTTAATGTCAAAGTGAATAGAGTTTAAAGATGGAAGAACTTCGTTTGAAAATTAGAACCTAATGGAAGGGATTAGTGAAAGATTTAATGATGTTTGTCAACACCCAATTTCGTCCGGGTGAATAAATTTATTTTCAAAAAAAAATATTTTTTTAGTTAATGGAAAATAAAAAATGGTGAAATAAAATTTTCTTCCAAGATTTTCAAACTTTAATTTTAGAAAAAAAAGAGATAAAAAAAGAAAAAAAAGGAAGAGCTTAATTTATTTTTAATTATCACACTCCTTTCCATAAGCCCAACAAAATCAACATAATATTTTTCACCCTTTGTTCCTGATAGAGACGAGACATTAGTGATATGATTCTAATAATTAGAAGCAAATATCTTTATATGGTTAGAATCAATATTACTAATCGGGATTGATTCTAATAATTAGAAGTAGTATCTCTTCATATGGTTAGAATCAATATTATTAATTGAGATTGATTTTTGTGCTCTGATTTGTTAATGGTTAGAATCAATATTTTTGATCTTGATTGATATTGTGCTCTGATTTGCTATGATTTGATTTCCATAATGTGTTGTTAACATGACCAATTTCTTCCTTATATTGTTCATTACAATTAAGGGTAGGATTGCAATTTGTGAATATAAATAGACAATTTGTTTCATGAAAAGGGATCGAAAAAAAAAAGAGATAATTCTCTACACTTATCTAATTCTTTCCCATCACCACTCTCATTTACACACCTCCTTTTTTATATCTCTTTAAAAAAAACATATTGAAGGTAGTAGAAAATCGAAAGAAAATATTCGCTACACTTCCTCTTTCTCTTCCATTACCACCCACACAAACACACCTCCTTTTTATCTTTGTTGGGAAAACGAGAGGGTGAGATTGATATAGAAGAGAACATATATGAAAATTTTTGAAGGTACGTCATTGCCAATTTCTAATTGTTTTGATTTATTTTTTCATTTTTCATTATATATTTTTTAATCATAAACAAATATTTTTCTTCATCTCTTTTAGTGTTTGTCCGGCCGCTCGTGCCGCGTGACGCCAATTTTCAAATTTAGTTTTAGAAAATATATCAAAATATAAAGAACCAAAGATAAAAAATAGTTTTCTTTGTTTAATTTTAGTGTTTGTCTGGCCTCTCGTGTTGCGTGACACTCATTTTCAAATAATTAAAAATACCAAAAAACATAAAAGGGTTTTCAAAATGATAAAAGAAATAAAAAAAAATCAAATCAACAATTTCTAAAAGATTCTAAAGAACTATGTAACCCTGATTCTCCATTGTTAAATGAAGATATGTAGAAGTGAAGATTAATCCTTGTCGGGCCCTAAAAAATCAAAAAATTATTTTGTTTTTTTTAACATTCTTTTATTACTATTTTTGGGAAAAATTAAATATTTTGAAAACTACATAACTGTACAAATTAAATATTCCAGAATAAACTATGGTAACGACTCCAATCTCTGTTTTTACAATTTTTTTTGTTCGTCGTCTCGTCGCGATTTTGGTTGCGATAGATGGCGACTCTAGTGGGGATACTAGAGAGTCCGACCATTTATTTGGATGTGCAAAATTGATGTGGTTTTTCTTCATATTTTTTCTTCCCCCTTTTTTTAATCTTTTTATCTCTTTTTGATATGTGGAATAGTTGTATGTGTATGTTCTTCTTTATTTTGGTATTTGGAATAATTGTTAGGTGTGGGCTTGGGTATACATTGTATTCTCCCTTCACACACACACACATTTTGTTCATTACATGAGTGAAGCTCTATACCCGGGTCTGAGTTGCTTAGAATTAAAGGGGATTGTGTAGTAGTGTCACAGTGGATGTACTTCCCAAGTGGTCACTGTGAGAACCCCAACTAAAGTTTGTTTGCTTCATTGGTACTCTCACTTCTTGTTGTTTACCAACTATCGTGGGAAATGCCATGAAATGAGCCATAGCTCTAGTGACCTGGATCTTTAAGTATTAGGGAACTATCCTTGTGAGCACATATACCTTGCCTTAGAACTTTAAACGTCAAACCTATGTTAAATTAAGACACAAAAGGGAGAATATTTGCGTCCTTTACCCTCACCTTTGCTTGTATATAGTAATAAGTTCATCACAATTTTTATCATCAACATTATAAAAAGAAAAGGAAAAAATGCCTCCTAAGGCATAAGCATACATTTCATTAGCATATCATATGAATAAGTGCTCTGCGATGCATAAACATGCATTGCATTCCCATTTTGTGGTCATCTATCTATGATACCCTGTTCATAGTTTCAACATGCATATGCATAATTTTAAAAAATAAACAAAAAAAAAATTGCACTAAAATAAATTCAAACTGTTTCCCACTTTTCTTATCACCAAATTCTTGGAATCTTTCTTACGAAAAATGAGAAAATCATCAAACATTTTTTGGTCAAATTAGTGGATTTAATAAAGAAATAAAATTTTGTTTATTATCATTTCTTTTGAAGTACTCATATAATCTTACATTCATGAAATTGCTCAAATCCATCTCCTTTTCCATCTCTCTTCCATCATAAACTTTGTTTTCATTTTTATGGAGGATTATCATAAAGGGAACACACACCTTAAAATGATTACAAAAAACTTTCTGAGCACGAAAACAAAAAAATAAAGAAAAATTAGCTAGACTAAAAACAATGAAGGATAGTCTAGGCAAAAGTAAGACAAAAAAAAGTGAAGAAAAAATAGAACAAAACAAGGGACATCATGTCATATGAAATCAATTATTTTCCTGTGAATTAATTTTTTTTAAACACAATCATGTTTTGAAATGACGTGTGGTCATGTTTCTTTATAAAAAAAACAAAAGTAATTATCCTTTGCTACCCAATTTGAGCCTTCCAAAAAATTTCTTTCAAATTACCCTAAACAAGGGTCACCCTCACACTAAGAGTTGACATAACTTTTGCATTTGTTTCATCTGAATGGTAGTTCACCACTACAAAAATATATATAAAAAAGAAGAAATGGTTATATCAAGAAAAGAAAAGAAAAAGAGAAGCAAAATGTGAATAAGAAGAAGTGAAACAAATTATGAATGAAACATTATTCAAAGATCCTTGTTTGAAACAACCATCACATCACTTTTTGGGCCTTTAATATCATTTACATCCATACCCCTAACTTTGGCAACGATACAAGCCTAATAAAGTCCACACAAATCAAAGATTGATTGTTTTCTTTTAAAGGTTTTAATTTAGAGGAAAATTTTGATTTGCTAACAGATTTGTTCTAAAAAAGGATAAAAAAATTGAAAAAGTGTGTTCAGATATTTGCTTTTAAACACTAGGGTAGTTTACGCTTGGTTGACATGTTTTCAAAGCTCCAAAATCAGCACGAGCAATCAAGCAATCTGGTTAAATTTGGGTTGTCCGCTTTTAGTTCATTCTTCATGAAATTCCATTTTTGCTCATACTGAATCCTCCGTACTAAGCCTAAACCTTGACCAACCTTAACATAGTCCATCTTTATCAATGTCAAACCTAAACTAGGGCAGTCACTTTGTTTGTGATTCATATATTCCCATCATTCATTTTGAATTAGGGCATTTTACATTGAAGACTGTGATCACATTAAGGATAACTTGTGAAGACCTCGTCATTTTTCAATCTCTTTAATTGGGAAAAGTCAAACATGCTTTTACACCCTAAAACCATCCTAGGCTCTCACACTAGAGGCAAATTTTTGAAGTCCCTATCATTTCTTTCATACATCAATAACTTGGGAAAGTGTAAGATGCGGGAAAAAATTAGACTAAAGAGAAACATATGGGAAAAATTAATGGCTTGATTAATGTTGTTGATTTATTTAATTTAATTAGGTTATTAATTTTGAAAAATGAAATAATTATTATTTGAGTGATTTAAGTTATTGTAGTATTTATAATATTTATTTAAGTGATGTAAGGAATTATGGTTTATGAACTATAAGTGTTTTAATACTTATAATGCATGTTATATCATGTAGCTTAGTGGTGAATGTTGTGTTTAGTAGTGTGCAGTTGCGGAGTTCAAACCTGGTAGACTGAATTTTGTTTTGTGTGTTGGTTTTAAATTCATTTTTCTCCTTTAAGGAGTGAGGCCCACGAAATATGAAATTATTTTCTCTTCCTTCAATCACGGGAATGTAGTGTGCTTGGTGTATATCTATATGCATAAATTGTTATTGGGGTGCTGCATCAGCTTAGTATATAGATATGTGATTCACGCTACACCCAAATGGTTATCTCTTATTTTTTTTCCTCTATCTTTTGAATTGTGATTTAAAATATTATAACAGCCAAGAAAAATAAATTTAAAGCAAAGGATATTAACAGAAAAGATTTGGAGTGAGAGGGGTATATAGGTTAAAAGTTAGGGTTTCTGGAAGAGGAGAGGGAGAGAAACAAGAGTAGAGAAATTGAGAGTTGAAGACCACGGGAGAGGGAAAGAAGAAATCCAGGTAGGGAAAGCCAACCTTTTGTATATTTCTATTTTTACTCCTTCTTTTGGTCATCATTTATATTGTCATTGCTGCCATGAATTTTGTGGTTGTGGTATCGTTCCAATATTGCATGAAGCTTTGTGAGTGGGATGATTTATATGTGTGCATGGTGCCACTGCTTTTACTTGCATTTTTCTTCTCTTCTTTCATGCATGAGGCAAAGTCACGGGTGATGGCTTAGTCAAGAGTTAATGGTAGGTAGGGGATCCCAGTTTTGCAATTGAGTTTGTCTTTCGTTCATGCATGCGGGGGTCTACATCGTCTTCGCTCATGAAGAAACACAAGGGGTTGAGGTTTAAGTTTTGTTGTTCACGTTTTCCTTGGTTTTAATCTTTTGAAAGTATGTACCCAATGTTTTTCGTGACAGTGCTTGCACATTTTTGTATTCCATGGTCGTTCTTCTTTCATTGCTTTTAGACTTAAAGAGGTGATGTAATCATTGTGTTAACACCCATTCGGTTTTCGATTGTTATAAATAAGGGTTCTTTTTCTCGTTAAAGTTTCCTTCTTTGTTTAGTAATATACTATGGTATATCATTTGAAAGGCATTATGGGAATGGTGGGACCGTAAGCATTAGCTAGGGGTCATTGTATCTTTGTATTTTGCATGGGTTTTGCTATATCTTTTCTTTGCAGCATTTGTTTTGTATGAAATTAAATGTTCTCTCTCTTCTTTGTGTTTAGTTTTTTTACGTGAATATGGGTGCATGGTTTCCTTAATACTTTCTCTTTCTTCCTTTATAACCACCACATATGAATTTGCTTTTCTCTTTCTTCTCTCGTCCTATTATATCACACGTGAATGCATGGCCATATATAAATTACATTCACCTTCTTTTTATTTCACTTTGTTTTCATGTCATGAGTTTTGGTGCAGCCACCTTTCTTTTTCTTTAATCTCGTTTTGGACCAACAACTTTAGGATTTGGAGTACTCTTTCTTTCACATGTATTTTCTCTCACCATGGTTTCTTCTCTTTCTTTCATTCACGCTGCAGAAAAGTTTTATGGGATGTTAGTTTTTTCTTTCTTCTTTTTAACTTTTGGTATCATGCATGTTTGAAATGAGTTGAGAAGATAAAAGTGTAAGATATCAAATTGTGCAATGGAACAAATCAAAATCTCACAACAAAGAAGCACATGGTGTGGCGCTACCCATTTTCCTACACTGCACACGTTTTGTAAAATGAAGGTTCCTACTTCGTTAACCGTTGGATCGAGCCGAAATTTTAGCATCTAATCCTTAACACATAGTTCTTAACTTTGACCGGTTGGATCTTGAATCGGAGCACTGTAGTGAGAGAAGATTTTATCGCAAGGTCCTTGTAGTTTGGTTGTTGACAACATTGACCTTTGTTGCTTGTTTGGTGCATAACTTTCTCTATAATTGTTCAATTAAGTTGGTTATTGTTGCATTTGATTCTTGATTCAATCATATTTAATTTGAATATGATGAGTGCGTATTTTTTCCTTCATTCAATGTTTAATTCTGAGTATTTAATTGAATTTGGGTGCTTAAAGAGTGATTTAATTAACAATTCTGATAATTAGGCTATTTGAACTTGTGTGATAAAAATGTCTTAAAAATTGATTTTTAGCTGCATAAATTATTTCTTGGATATTTTAATGTTTGTTGATGCAGCTAAAGTTAAGATTAAGCTCATTCAAGGTGGGAAAATAAATTGAATGAAGTTACAAACTACCTTTGAATAAGGCTGAAATTAGCAAGTTCAGAAAAAAATCACTTCTGCACCCCCTAAATTACATATACACTCCCATTTTCCAAATGGGCTACAGAAAATCTACTTCTACACCTCTAACTTTGTCTATTTCCACCCCTATTTTCTCTCGTAAACTAGATGCACTAAGATCATGCCATGTGGCAATCCTCCACTAATTGAGTTGACCAACCAGAAGAAGCCATGTGGGCATAATCTCAACTAAAGAATTTGTCCAATAAAGTAGTGTCACGTCATCATCACGTTCTTCCCTAAAAAAACCCTAAGCACCTTTTTCACTATGTTTCAGCCGTCACCACCGTCCCTACACTACACCACGAGAACTCCATCGTTCAGCCATTGATGCCGGCAACAGACCTTCGTCACACCATCTCCACAGCAGTGCCGTGAACGTCGAACGAGCAGCACCACAACAGCAGTGGAAACCATCACCACATGCACCACCATTTCATCGTTGCACCTCGCCTCATCTTCCAGCAACACCTGCACTTTCGTGAACCACCAGAAGCATCCATTGATGGAGAACTCGCGGCACTTGAACTACAACAGCGTTACCATGAAGCCATTATAGCAATACGCGCCACCATTTTTGAGCAGAACCACCATTCGTGCAGCCTTCGTCGACGAAGAAGAAGAATGACGCAACATGGTAGCCACCATGCACCAGTGATGCGTTTTGTCATTCACGAACCCACTACAGTCACGACGGAAGCAACAAGGGAGGAATGAGGAAGAAACCCTAATTTAGGAGAGAGAAGGAGCCATCACGTGTCATCCTATCAATGGACAGTCAAATGGTCAACTAGTCAAACTCTGGTCAAATATTCAAATATGGTCAAAGACTGGTCAAAGGAGAGGGACATAAGTGCAAATATTTATCTTTTTGGATTTCCCAACAAATTTGGACTATAGCATTGAAAATGGCTTATTGAGAAAATTAATGCAAATATTAATAGGTGATAATTTATTAGATATCTTTAAATAATTAATTTATTTAATTATATCACAAATTATTAACTAACTATATTTGTTAAATATTTTTAAAACTAACTATCTCTCCAAATATTTGTTTATTTAAAATCACTATAAAGATAAATAATATTTATCTTTATTTTAAAAGATATTTAAAAGGTTTTAGCAATCGAAAAGCCTAGTCCAAGTCCTATATAAAGAGACCAAGGGAGTAGAAGAAAAAAAAGCTCAACACTTTAGAATTTAGGAACCCTTAGGGGGCCTAATTTCGTTTCCTTTTTCTCTCTCTCCATTCTTCTATTTTTATTTTACTTTCGCATTCTATGGATTGCTAAACTTCTTGGGTTGATTCCATTGTAATTTCATTATGGATTATGAGGTTAGAATGAAATAATTTCTTTGTTCATTTTATTATTGTTAAGGTTTTAATTCATCTATGTCTTTTATCTTTGAATCACGTAAGAAGTAATGGTCTTAAATCTATATCCATGTTGATCATATGAGTCCAAGTGTTTTTAAATTGAATTGAGACTTTACTTTGATTTTATTTAGAAACTTTCATATGATTGAATGAGTTTTTACCAATAATTGAGACTTTACTTTGGTTAAAGGTATTTACTCTAATGAAAAATTAATCAATACTTTACTTTGATTAATTAAGTTTTTTATTTGGTGAGGAGATAAAAGAATAGACATGATTATTGTACTTTGGTTGGATTTACTGTGGATAGTCTAAAAGTTCTCACTTTTAATTGAGACTGTACTTTGGTTAAAAGTGAGAACACCAACAAACACCAACAAATTAATTGAGATTTTACATTGATTAATTTGTAAATCTACAACAATAATTAATTGAGCAACAATCTTTAGATAACCGATGATGAATCTATTTTGAAAAAGCAATGGAATCAATCTATTTTCTTTACTATTTTTTATCTCTTTTTATCTTTTCTATTTCTTTCTTGTTTATCTAAATCCTCTCATATTTTTATTATTTTATTTGACTAATCGTTTTGTATAGATTTTATAAGAACTAACTTGTTAAAAATCAATTCCGTGTTCGTTGAGAGACGACTTAGGGTTAACTTTACCCTTTCTATTTCCTTAACTACTATCTTAGCAATACTGACATTGCTATAGTTTAATAGTATTAATTTGATCGTGTCAACGACAACATTATCAAATGATGAATGAGTATTTTTGCCCTCATTCAATGTTTAATTCTGAGTATTTAATTGAATTTGTGTGCTTAAAAAGTGATTTAATTAACAATTCTGATAATTAGGCTATTTGAACTTGTGTGATAAAAATGTCTTAAAAATTGTTTTTTAGCTGCATAAATTATTTCTTGGATATTTTAACGTTTGTTGATGCAGTTGAAGTTAAGATTAAGCTCATTCAAGGTGGGAAAATAAATTGAATGAAGTTACAAACTACCTTTTACTTTATGCTTTATGCGTTTGCTTTACTCTCTGATCCACATCATTTATGCTCCCCAATCATCATGCACCACCTAGCATTGTTTTCTTACTCCTAATTAACCTACAAAGCAAATAAACATAGATTATCATGTTGACTTAAGTCAAGTCAACTATAGTCAACAAGTCAAACCTAGTCAAAGGTCAACAAGTCAACTAAAGTTGATTCAATTAAGTCAACTTAGGGAATCAAAAATAACAAACACAAATGAAAGGGATGAAGGA
>Ga0214543_1003101_pt1 | contig 32436 bp, 21 predicted proteins | sample CNSS2metaG_FD_160094 | JGI IMG/M metagenome (GOLD analysis project Ga0214543, IMG submission 160094) | Root nodule microbial communities from cowpea collected in UCLA plant growth center, Los Angeles, California, USA - CNSS2 | ecosystem: Host-associated > Plants > Roots > Nodule | place: USA... | reverse complement strand
TGCATAACTGGAGATGAATATAAATAAATAAATAAATATTGGGAACTAAATATAATTTAGAATGAGGTTAGGGACACCTCACTTAGGGTAAATATCGAGATAAAATAATTACGAATAGATAAAAAAAATAATCAAAGTAAAAAGATAAAGTGATGGATGTCTCCTTCCCTTACCTTATTTATCGTGAAAATTATACCAAGGTTGTACTAAGACTTTGATGATAAATTAATTTTTCTCTTTTTTTTTCTTTCTCCTCTTTCTTCCTTCTCACATGCAGAGCTTCTTCTTCTGTTCCTCTTTTATTTTCTTCTTTGGTTCTCAATATCTCTCCTTTCTTCCTATTCATTCTATTTATACTCCTATTTGTAATGATTACATTAGTTCAAACTTAACCTCATTTCCTTTGGTTTTGCTTTTTACATTCCAATTCAATTACTCGTTCGTAGATCTTTTTTGTCCTCACAGTAACATGATAAAGTGGCATTTATTGTCATGTTATCCTTTCATATTTTATTATTATTATTTTTTTTTCAATAGCTTTTACGTTATCTACTTATCACTCTTTTATTCTCTCTCTCTATATATATATATATATAATTTTTTTTCTTTAACAGAATTACCTTATACGGTAATCATTTATTATTAATTCCAATTATAAAGTCTGATAGTTTAATTTGAATATATATTTCATATATAAGTGATTTTTTTAAAAAAAATCTAATTAATCTTATATTTTAAATTTGTCACCAATAATTCTTAAATTATGTGTAAAAGATAATTATAATTTCATAAAATATTCAAAAAAATATAGATATCTCTCTTTTATTTTATTTATTTATATTATTATTATATTTTTTTTTTTTTTGGATGTTACACTTACAAATTTTTTTTAAATGAATTTAATAGTGATATGAATAGGTAATCTTATTTACAGCTGTGCATGTACAAAGAAAATAATTATTTTTAACAACTCCAATGAAGTTCTTGATTTTCATGTGAAAGTCAAATATCTAATTGAATATTTATCAAATAAAAATTTCACTATAGTGGTAAAGTTGCCGTGTTTATAAGTATCAAAATGTTGATAAAGTAATTTCAACTTTCATGTCCTTAATTTATCAAAATGTTTATATTATTATTATATATATATATATATATTTTTTTTATTTTACGTGGTCTACAAGGCTTTGGGTAATACCTTAAAGATCGTTTTGCCAGAGTTTTGACTTGTGGTTGTGAGACCCACGAAAATTAATTAATTAATTAATTAATAAATATGGGTAGTGGGAACCTTTATGACATTTAATACTGACATGTATGATGTGGAAAAGTACTAGCTCAAATGGTTGAGAGTAGTTGGTTGTGTTGAGAGGACTTGAGTTCGAGTCCTATGTATTCCAAATTGGGTATTATTTTAATAATGTATTGTTTTTAAATAATATGTTGGTTGTGGTGTGTGATAATATAATCCTAGAATTATAGGAATTATCACAAAACATGAATTCGTGGAAGGGTTGTGCATTGATTTGAGTGGTATGATTGCTTACTGAGTAGTGGAACCTTGGATATAAAGAGAGAGAAGGAGGACACAACATAAACTAAGGATGGGAAATGATTCTAAGGTTAGGTTGAGATTGGAAATTTTATGAGGTAAAAAGTAGTGCATATTAGGTACCCCAAATGTTAGGGCTGATTATGATTGGTTAGGATGGGGATGTAATAATTAATAAAGAATAAAAGATTTGGAGTTGATTGAGGTAGGTATCCTTGGTTCCTAAAATGGGGACTCTATGGACAACTATAGTTGTGATGGGTATTGAACCAATGTGCGATGACACGAGGATTATACATAATGTGGTATAGGGACTATTGAGATGCAATACGAATCACGGTGGGGCGGATAAGTATCAGTTTGTGGGTAAGGTTAATCTATGATGAATTAGAAAATGTGAAACTTGATTCTACAAAGTGCAAAGACGTGAAACTTGATTCTACAAAGTGCAAAGACCAAAAAAATCATGTACTAGTGTAGCGCCTAACGGTAAAATCTAAACCGTTAGGCGATAGCTACAATCATAGTGGGCTACTAGAACGTGGTGGAGCTCCAAAGGTGCTTGAAGAGCTCCATGGGCAGCGGAAATGGATGAAGGAATGGAGGCAAGTTGGAAGGCACTTGCAAGCAATGGAAGGTGAAAGAGGTGATAGGATTTCCTAATCTATGCTAGCTTAAGGAAGGTGGCTAGAGGTAGAGAGAGGAAATCTCTAGAAAATGGTGACTCTCAAAGGCAATAGAGGGAGGAGTGCTCTCAACTCAAGTTGCATCTATTGCATAAAATTTCAAGAGTGTCTATAAATGAGTAAAATTTTAGCTTTTATATGAAGCCATTTACACATGAGAAAGGAGAGCCATTGGATGGAGTGGGCCTTGATCTTGGCCCTTAGATCAAGCTTGGAGAATGAGGCTTGATCTTGGCCATTGGATGATGCCTTGGAAAATTAGGAAGCATTCCTAACCCTTGGATGCTTTAGATCCATGAGGTGTAGGAAGAAGTGTTGACTTCCACTTAGTCCACCTTGGCTCTTTTGATAGCTCATGGCCAAATCTCCTATTGGGCTTAGCCAAGTCCAATTTTATCAATTCAACTACACATTGTTTGGCTTATTATTCTAGAAAACAAGGCCTAAACAATGGGCCAATCTTATTGCTATTTTATTGCTCTTTGATACACCTCTTCAAATCTTCACATCTTTGGCCCATGTGAAGAGTGTGAGAAGCCCAAGTGGGTTTGTGCCATCTTGAATGAAGCCCAATTGGATGTGGGCCATGTATTGGGCCTCTTGATGGGCTTGGGCTTGAAGGTGCATGTGGGCCATGTATTGGGCCTTGAGCATGATTTGGGCCTAGGCGTTTACCCAAGCTATAAGCCTTGTTGGGATCACATCATAACACATGGCACCTGGTGGTGAGGGTCGTCCCGCCAGGCGATACTTGCAGTGGTAGTGGGATCAGAGGCGCTTGGCGCCTAGCGGCACGTGTCCCCCGCCAGGCAGTCTGGAAGCATATTTTGCCTAACGGCTCAAGTGTAGCGCCAAGCAATAATGTAAAGGCAGAGTGGCTGTTTGCTTTTGGATGTGCGTGATCTACAACGCTTTGGTGATAACCTTAAAGGTCGACTTGCTGGATGTTCCTTGAGTTGTGGATCGGGATAAGGGTTAAACATGTGACATTCTTTGAGTTGTGGCTCAGAATGACATCTCTTGAGTTGTGCCTTGGGTTGGCGAGTGTTGTCGATGTGAGTGTGCGAGTGGTGGCTCGTACGAATGGGTTCAGATAGATTGCCCCCCTCAGTATGGCTGACGAGTTTGGTAGTCTTGGGACGTTACGAACTATGTTCGTATTGGGAACTCCATCTGACGTTACAGAGTATGGCCCGTAGCAGGTTTCCCGTACGTGTTCTACAAGTTGTGACAGCAAGACATCTTGAGGTATTCATCTAAAATTGTAGATCACGGGTAACATGGTGGTGGCCATGTGGTATGGAGTCAAAGGATGAAATTCCTTTGGTATGTTTATATATATATATATATATATATATATATATATATATATATATATATATATATATATATATATGTTTGTTTAACTGTTAGCTCACCCTATCTGCTTGTGTTTGGCGATGATTGTGTACGCGGTACATGGGAGCAGGTGATGTTGCAAGTGGATCTGGTGAGGCCTAGAGCCGGAGCGTGGGCTAGCTTGGGAAACCAAGTTCAAAGTTTTATTGTTTTATGAAATTGAGGATTTTGTAATCATTTGAATTATTGAACTTGGGTTTTATATTTGAGTTTCGAGTTATGGAATTGATCTACTTTGTGACGAAATAAAATTTTAATTTTCCCGCGTTTTGGGAAATGATATTTCAATAAATGATGTTTATTTATTATCTCCATTTTATTTTATTAAAAACTCGTAATATCCGTCAGGGATGTTACAATGGCTTGGAACGATATCCCTTGAGTTGTGGCTCAAGATAGAGGGTAAACACGTGACATTCCTTGATTTATGGCTTGGAATCACATCCTTTGAGTTGTAACTCAGGATGGCGGATGAACACGAGCATTCCTTGAGTTGTGGCTCGGATTGGCGAGTGTTACCGGTGTGAGTGTGCATGTTGTGGTTCGTACGGAGGGTCTCTACTCAATTGAGCAATCATAGGTTATGGCCAGTGATGTCCTAATCTTGTGTCGAGAGTACGAATTATGATTCATATTGGTAACTCCACATGGCGTTATGGAGTGTGGTCCATAGCAGTTTTCTCGCACGTGTTCTACAAGTTGTGGCTTGTAGGTGTGGCAGCAAAGGGGATCTTGAGGTTACCATCCAAAGATGTAGAACATGGATAACATGGTGATGGTCATGTGGTTTGAAATCAAAGGATATGGTTCCTTTGATATGTGTGTGCACATATATTTGAGTTGTATGTATATGTCTTATTACCGTTAGCTCACCCTGTCTGTTTATGATTGGCGATGATCGTGTAATTCGTTAAACATGAGCAAATGATGTAGCAGGTGATGCTGGTGAGGCATAGATCCAAAGTGGGGGCTAGCATGAGAGCACTCTTTTGTGAACTTACTTTTATGTATTTGAAAATAGTATTTTTACAAACATTGAGTTTTGTAATAGTTGTTAACATTATGAATTTTGAATAATGGTGATGTAATAACTGGTTTTAATTTTCCTGTTTCAGGAAAGAGATTATAATAAATGCAGTTTAACTTTTATTTTGTTTATTTTATTTTAAATTAGTAATATCCAATCGGGATGTTACAACTAAAGGAACAACCACGCTGTGTGGTGCCACCTTGTGTCCTAGGCATATCTAAAAAAATATAAATAATTAACCAAAAAAAAATTCAAAATCATCATATTAGATGTCGTCATCCGAAATGCAAAAGATTTTTTTTTAAAAAAAAAAATACTACAGATGTTGCCATCCGTAACCCAATTCATCATATTGGATGTCGACATCTGATATATCCAATATTTTTAAAAAAAAAAAAAACTACGGATGTCGCCAGCCATAAACCAAGTAATCATACCGAATATCGACCTTCGATGTACTCAAGATTTAAAAAAAAAAACTGCTATGGATGTTGACATCCGGTGTACCCAAGATTTAAAATAAAAACTAAAGTTGTCGACATTCGTAAGCCAAATTATGATAACAGATATTGATATTCGTAAACACACACATTTTTTTTAAATAAGCTACAGAAGTTAACATCCGTAATTAAAAAAACCAAACCGGATGTCAACATTTGTTTTCATAGAATTCGTAAATCTAACAAAAACAAACACAAATAGGCAGCAGATCGACAAACGAGAAAAGTGAAAACATAAAGTAGAAATAAAGTAATGGGTAACAATGTCAAATCTAAACTAACTTCTTCTCAAGTATAATACGTAAAAATGAAAAAAAAAATTAACAACTTACCTAAAGTAAGGCTTAGGGATGTGGGAGTATAGGCTTGCAAGATGCACTACGAGCAAATATGGAAAAGCAGGAGTACTTACGAATGTGGGAAAGCACAAGAGAGGCAGGGAGGGAGAAAATACTTAGGGATATGGAGTAGGCAACTAGGTTAAAATTGGGGATGGGGTAGTTCTGTGCATTAAATAGGCGAGAGAAAAATTATCTTATATTTTTTAACAGAAGGTAAATTGGAAATTTTAAAATTTATTGGGGGTACAAAAGAAGCTATTGGGGTGTAGAGAGAAGCCCTCTTTTCTTTTCCTAAAAAGATAAGCCATGGTATAATTTGGGGGATTTTTTCCTGCATCAGCCATGTTTTCTTCCTGTATCCCATAGTCAAGGTGAACTCACTTAGTTACCCCTTATTAAAAAATTGACTTGCATGTTGTCTTTCAAATTTGTATTACGGATTGTATAATCCAAAATATAAATTTGCGTTACAAATTATATAATCTAGAATATCTAGTATTGAATATGACACTATAATTAAAACACACACAACATCTTACACTATCTTTTTTATTAATTTCAACATGAGTATAACTAGAATTTTAGAAAGTATGAGGTGTAGGAAGAAAACATGGGGTGCATGAAGAAATTTCCTATAATTTGTTAGCTTCCAAAAGTTCAACCCATTGAAGTATACAAGCCTAACTCAGACCATTGTCATTGTAATATTAAACTCAATTACATTTCTTTTTTGTTTTTTTATGTAATTATCTTAAAATTATAATTAACAACCGTTTGTACTGGTGTACATGAAAGTGAACCTTCGTGAAAGCGAATATTCTTAACATTTTCCAACATCTAAATAAATGCAGTATTGAAAAAAATAGTTAAAAAAGTAAAAATGTAGTGAAAGTTTAAACTGTTTAGATAAGAAGAAACATGAAATAAATGAAAAGAGAAGTAGAGATAACATAAACAAGTGAAAAATAATTCAATGAATTTCACTATTTTAAAAAAAAAATTATATTCTTGTATAAAACTCTTTCTGATCATTTCTTCATTTACAATTTTTATCCTCTATAATGTGGTTGTTACAGTTGTAAGAACTGTTTTGCTTGATCAACTTTATTTATCCATATCTCTACCTTCTTTTCTAACATTCCTAAAGAAAAAAGTTTACTTTATTCTTTTTATGTAATATATTTCCAATGAATATGATTAAGTCATTCTCAACTAAGCCTAAAAAATTATGAGTGAAGTTTTTTTTTGTTGGCAACAACAGATGAAGGTTTGACTTATTAAAATAGGATTATTTTTGTGTTCTGAAAAATTATTTATTCTTTTATTATATTAAGTGATGATTAACATGTTTTACTTCTATAATGATGTTTCTAATAAAGATATTTTGTTGGCAAAAGAAGGAAGCCTAGAGATTTTGAATGATGACCAAGCAAGATTGAAGACAGGTTTTTAATGTTTAAAGTTATCATGTAAAATAAGTTAATTGTTGTTGTAAAGTAGTTTTAATTAACTTAGAATCAGTAGCATAAACTTAATCTCCTTGGATTCTCTCATTTTTGGAAAATCTACAGTGATAATCGATTATCACTAATGATAATCAATTATCTGTGAAAATTTTTATTTTTCGAAAACCTACTGGAATAATCGATTATCTCCCATAATAATCGATTATTCTATTCAAACTTTGTTTTTCCAGAAAACCTACTGGAATAATCGATTATCTCCTATAATAATCGATTATTCTATTCAAACTTTGTTTTTCCAAAAAACCTACTGGAATAATCGATTATCATAAGTGATAATCGATTATCCTTAGCAGTTGGAACATGTTTGTTTAGTTTTTAATCTAATTTTCGAAATCCCTAATTAAAGAACTACAGTTCAACTTCGAAATTACTTTTTTGAGAGTCAGAGTCTTAGTGTTGTGTTTGCAAAGAAGTTCTCTGAGTGTTTATAAAAGACCTTTAAAAAGCCTAGTGTGGGTAGAGCGATAACTTTTCCTAAGAAGGTTTCTAGGATATTGAGTGTTGCTGTTGTTGTTAGGAAAGCTAGGTCAATGTCTTTGTGTGATTCAGAGAAAGTTACTTTCATCTCTTGTGTCTTCAAGAGAGGTTTTTTCTTTTCCCTACTATCTTGATTATTTGATTGTAATATGTTATTATTATTGATTGAGCTAATCTCTTTGTTTAAAAAGATTAACAACTAGACGTATGATCTTTTGATCTGAACCAGTATAAATACTTGAGTCAAATTTTCTTCCTTATCTCTATATTATATCTACGATTGCATTTAAAGGAACTAATATTAAATTAAACGGTAAAATTTCAGAGAAAATTTTAAAGTATTAATTTTAATATTAAAACCAATTCAACCTCCCCCCTTATCTTGGTTTTTTTCCAAACTCTAAACATTCTGCTGCGCGATACCAACAATTGGTATTAGACATTGCTTTGATAGTTTTTCAAACTTTTCGAAAATGGTTGGGCAAAACCAAACTTTTGTTGAGGGTGTGTCTATCAATAGACCTATTCTTTTTACTGGTGAAAAATCCTTTCTAGAAAGTTAGGATGCAAATTTTTTTCAATCAGTTGATTGGGGTATTTGGGATGTTGTGTTAAATGGTCCATTTGTACCTATTAATGTTGTTAATGATGTGCAGGAACCAAAGGCCTTTTCACAATGGACTGTTGATGAAAATAGATGATCTCAATATGATGTTAAAGCCAGAAATATTATTTCATCTACTTTGACTCTTGATGAGTTTTACAGGATTTCAGTTTGCACTAGTGCAGGTGAGATGTGGGAAATTTTGCGAGTCACTCATGAAGGAACAAAAGATGTAAAAAGAGCACGCAAGAACTTCCTGATTCAAGAATACGAAATGTTTCATATGTAGTAAGAAGAAACCATTTATGATGTGCAGAAAAGATTCACACACATCGTCAATCATCTCACGGGTCTAGGTAAAAATTTTGACACTGATGGATTAAACATAAAAATTCTTAAATCTTTCAACAAGACTTGGCAGCCAAAGGTGACGACCCTCATAGAGTCACAAAATCTTGCAACGATAACAATGACGATTCTATTTGGAAAGCTAAGGGAGCACAAGCTTGAACTATGTAGATTAAATGAAGAAGAAGATCTTGGAAGAAAGAAAAGTATTGCCTTTAAGTCTGAGATCATCAAAGGCAAAAAGAACAAAGAAGAAGAAGATTCTGATGATGATGAGAATCTAAGTTTGATGATTAAAAAGTTTACAAAATTCATGAAGGCCAAAGGTAAAAATAAATTCAAGAGCATGAAGAAGGAGAATCAAGGATCATCCTCAAACTTCAAGTGCTATGGATGTGGAGAAAATGGACATGTCAAGGCAGATTGCCCAAATTCAAAGAAAAATGAAGAAAGGAAGGGCAGAAAATTTTTTAAGAAAAAGGCATACATAACATGGGAAGATAATGCCTCAAGTACATCAAACTCCAATGATTCTGATGACGAAGAAGCAAAGTTTTGTTTGATGGCTGATCATGATGTCTCTAACAGTGAGGTAAGTTCTACTTGCAATGAAAATGATTATGGTGATCTTTATGATGTATTTCAACAATTTCTTGTTAAATCTAGTAAATTAGATATTGCTCACAGAAAGTTAAAATCTGAGTTTAAAGAATTACAAAATAAACTTGAAAAATCTCTTAAGGAAGAAGAAATTTTAAAAAATAAAATTTCAACTTTAGAAAACAAAGAAAAAGAAATTGTTGAATGTGCTTCCTGTAAAAGTTACATGTTTGATATATGTATTTTGGAAAAACATCTTGATGATGCATTAGAAAATAAAAATTCTGAAAAACTTGCTCTTAAGAAAAATTGAAATAGAAACAGGTATGCTCCTAATTATAATAAGAAAAATAAAACTAAAAGAACTCGTAGAGTTTGGGTAGAAAAAGGAATTGCTTACTCTATGAATGCATGTGCTGCTACTTGTTTTTATTGCATGAAAAAGGGTCATACTTCAAATAAGTGCAACATTAAACATTTTTGTGTTCCAAATGGGAAGTATTCTTGGGTGCCTGTTGTTAGGTAAATATTTTTTTTTCTCTAACCCCAAGGACCCAAACAAGTTATTGGGGACCTAAAGAAACTACTTCCTTATTTTGTAGACGACTTCTAAATCCAGGAAATCAATGTGGTATCTTGACAGTAGTTGTTCAAGACACATGACTAGAGATAAAAGGAAGTTTAAGGAACAAGGATTTGTTACATATGGGGATAACAACAAGGGAAAAATACTTGGAACGGGTGATATTGGTGGAGGAAATACCTTGGAGATCAAGGATGTGCTATTTGTGGAAGGATTAAAGCACAATCTTCTCAGTATAAGTCAATTATATGATAAAGGACTCAAAGTCATCTTTGAAAGTGATTACTGCACCATTCATCAAAAGGAATCTAAGGAAGTAGCCTTAAAAGGTATGAGACATAATAACATCTATTTGATAGATCTTGATAATGCATAATCTAGTGATATAACTTGCGTAGTTGTTAAAGAATAAAATCCATGGTTGTGGCATAAACGAGCTGCTCATATTCATATGCAACATCTAAACAAGCTAATCTCTAAAGAATTAGTAATTGGGTTGCCAAAAATAAAGTTTGAAAAAGATAAATTATGTGGTGCTTGTCAAAAAGGAAAACAAGTAAAATCATCATTTCATTCCAAAAATGTTATTTCTACTTCAAAGCCATTAGAACTTTTGCATATGGATTTGTTTGGTCCTTCTAGGATAAAAAGCTTTGGGGGGAATTACTATGCTCTTATTATTGTTGATGATTACTCAAGATATACTTGGACTTTCTTTCTCACATTAAAAAGTAAAGCTTTTAAAGCTTTTAAAAAATTTGCAAAAATGATTCAAAATGAAAAAGATTTGAAAATTAAAGTTTTGAGAAGTGATCATGGAAGCGAATTTCAAAATGAATTGTTTGAAAAGTTTTGTGAAGAAAATGGGATTATGCATAATTTTTCTGCACCTAGAACTCCTCAACAAAATGGAGTTGTAGAAAGGAAAAATAGATTCTTAGAGGAACTAGCTCGCACAATGTTGAATGAATATGAAGTGCCTAAATATTTTTGGGCTGATGTTGAAAATTACCCCTTATGAATTGTTCAAAGGAAGAAAGCCTAATGTAGCACATTTAAAAATATTTGGATGTAAATGTTTTGTGTGAAATAATGGAAAAGAAAATTTAGGTAAATTTGACTCTAAAGCAAATGAAGCTATTTTATTAGGATATTCAATAACTAGTAAAGCTTATAGAGTTTTTAATAGAAGAATCTTAAATGTAGAAGAATCAGTGCATGTTGCTTTTGATGAAATTGTGGACCTTGAGGAGAACCCTCTTGAGTCAAATAAAACAAATGCAGGTGATGAAAAATATATTAAAGAGGCTCTTGATGAGATGTACTTAAACGAGAACCCATTGCCTGAACCTGAAGATCTTGCCAAAAGCTGAAAATCACCTAGAGGATTGTCTTTGGAAAATATCATTGAAGGTATAACAAAGGGAGTAGTTACTAGAAATATGTCAATTTGAAATGCAAGAAAAGTTGAATCAATTTGAAAGGAGTGAGGTTTGAGAATTGATTCCTAGGGATGATTCACACCAAGTAATAGGATGAAAGTGGGTGTTCAGAAACAAACTGGATGAAGATGGAAACATCACTAAGAACAAAGTTAGACTTGTAGCAAAAGGATACAAACAAGAAAGAGGTATAGATTATGATGAGACATATGCTCCGGTTGCAAGGTTAGAAGTTATACGTTTACTTCTTGCTCATGCTTCTCTCATGAAATTTAAACTTTATCACATGGATGTTAAAAGTGCTTTTCTAAATGGATATATAAAAGAAGATGTGTATGTTGAGCAACCTCCTGGTTTTGAAGATTATAAATTCCGTAATCATATTTATAAATTAAAAGAGGCTCTTTATGGATTAAAACAAGCACCTAGATCTTGGTATGAACGATTAAGCACATTTCTATTAGAAAATGATTTTGAAAGAGGAAAAATTGATCTTTGTTTATTAAAAGAGTAGGTGAACATATTCTGCTAGTTCAAATTTATGTAGATGACATAATATTTGGATCTACTATTAATTCTCTATGTAAAGGATTTGCATGTATAATGTAGGGAGAGTTTGAAATTGACATTTTTATGGGTTTGTAAATTAAGCAAATGGAAAATAGAACTTTCATATCTCAGTCCAAGTAATGTAAAGAGGTACTTAAGAAATTTGGAATGAATACTGCTAAGGAAGCAAGTACTCCCATGGGAACCTCTTGTTATTTAGATAAAGATGAATCATGTATAGAAGTTAATCAAACCATGTTTAGAGGTATGATATGTTCTCTGTTATATCTTACTACAAGTAGGCCTGATATTACGCAAATTGTATCTGTGTGTGCTCATTTTCAAGCTAATCCAAAATAATCACATCTTACTATTGTAAAAAGAATTTTAAAATATTTAAAAGGAACTGCATGTTTTAGGCTTTGGTATCCATCAGGAGCTTGTAACATCCTGGTCGGACATTACTAATTTACATAATTAGAATAGGAAAAAGTATGAAATCACATTTATAACAATTCCTTTTCCCAAAACGTCAGAAAATTTACAACATTTATTATACTACAATAAATCAAAATCGACAAACTATGATTGTCGATTACAAACTCCGAGTCTAGTAAGATAAATGATTACAAAACATTTAAAATCCATAAAACAAGAAAACATCATAAAAGCTTTTTCCCCAAGCTAGCCCCTTTTCTGAATCTATGCTTCACCAGCACCACCTGTATTATCATCTGCTCACGTGTAACGCATTACACGATCATCGCCAAACACAAGCAGATAGGGTGAGCTCAACAGAATAAAACTGCACTACACAATATAATAAATAAGCATACAATATTCCAACAGTTCTAATACTTCCAAGTCTCGTCACATAGTATACTATTCTCTCATAACCAACCAGTTTCCTTTCCTACGCCCCAACGCCTCTTGGGAAGAACAAGCAACAACCCTTACCTGTTCACCAAAACCCGGTAAGAGCATTACTTTCCTTAGGACTTACAAGCAACCACCCTTGCCTGCTCACCAAAACCCGGCAAGAGCACAACCCTTACCTGTTCACCAAAACCCAATAAGAGCGTTGCTTTTCCTAAGACTCACAAGCCATAATCCTTAATCCTCGACTTCCAAATTTTCCTCTGAACACCTCTTGATTCTACACCGTTTCATTGATTGATCTTTTCCGCCACGAGTGTCTACTTACCCCTCCGACTATAGGCCACCACCTAATAGTCTACACATGGGAATAAGTTTGTCACGATCACAATCTGTAACACCAAGTTTGGAGTTCCCCAATACGAACTGCAGTTCGTATTTGTCCTAAGACTACCAAACTCGTCGGATAACACCGAGGAGGGCAATCTTCCGGAACCCATCTGTACGAGCCACGATCTCGCACACTCCATTGGACTTCCAAAACCACTAGGCTACAATCTCGAGTGGCCACGTGTTACCCCAATACAAGTTACACTCATAATTGGGCCACCAACAAAGCATCGCATCAAGGCCTCCATCCAAAGTTGTGTAGAATCCCTCGTGTAATCCATCATTGCATCCAAAGCCGCGTAGCACAAAATCCACGTCACTAGGTTAACTCGTGTTCTAGACCACCTGGTGGAACACTTGGCGCCACCGGGTGCCAACCCACTTAATTTTGGTCCAAGCCTAGTTCTACAACACACCACCTGGCAGGACCACTTCCGTCGCCAAGCGCCAACTCTCGGGTTTTACTCTAGAGTTCACTTTGTGGCCTATCTCTTGGCAGTTTACATCGTTGCGCCAAATGCCATACCAATGACTGGTAATTTATTGGTATTTGACACTCTATAATAGGTTGTAATGAACCTATTTACACAAGGCACTTAGTTAACAAAAAACATGCATCCATGACAAGTAAATACACTTTCATATCATTAAGTTGAACTCAACTACACAATATCACGTGGTCATACATCAAATACAACTATATTCTCGCTTTTATACATCTCGAAGAATCACAATAAATCCACATAAAATCATCAAAACAAAGTGTTATACCCAACACACAATCCTAGACAACCAAACAATATACAAATCAGGAAGAACAGATAACCATTGCCCCAAAATATTGCAGGGACAATAAAACAGTAATAATGATAATAATAAAAAGGCTTAATACCAAATTTGGTCCTCTAATTTTATTCAAATTTTTAAAAAGACCCCTAATTTTTCATTTGTTCAATTTAGTCCTCCAATTTCTTAAAAATGTTCAATTTAGTCATTTTTGTTAAATTGATGTTAACGTTGTGTCCGTATTTAGTCCCCTTATATATAAGTTGTAATTAAGTTTAATTACTAATTTAGTCTCAAATTTGAGAGAGACCAAATTGCTTCATTTTAAGAAAAAAGAGGACCAAATTAGATAAAATTATAAATAAAGGGACAAAATTGAAAACAAACACTTTTAGGTGACAATAACATGACACGTGGCACTGTACGGACACGGCGTTAACGTCAATCTAATGAAAAGTACTAAATTGAACATTTTTTAAATATTGGAGGACTAAATTGAACAAATGAAAAATTAGGGGTCTTTTTGAAAATTCGAATAAAATTAAATGACCAAATTTGGTATTAAGCCTAATAAAAAAAACAATAACAATAACAATAATGATAATAATAATAATAATAAAACGAAACAATAATAATAATAATAATAATAATAATAATGAAAATAAGAATAAAATTAAATGAAACAATAATAATAAAACAATAATACTAATAAAATAAAATAACAATAAAAAAATAATTATTATTATTATAATACATAAATAAAATAAAACAATGATAATAATAACAATAATAAAAAAATAATAGTAAAATAAATAAAATAAAATAAAAATATTAATAAAGATAATTATAAAATAAAATAAAATGAAAATAATAATAATAGTAATAATAATAAAAATAAAAATGTAAAAATAAAAATAAAAATAATAATAATAATGTAAATAATAATAATAATTAATATTATTATTGATAAAACGAAATTTTAAAAATAAAAAAATAAAAAAATAAAATAAAACAATAACAATAAAATAGTAATATTACTAAAATAAAATAATGATAAAATAGAGCAATAATACTAAAACAACAATAATGATAATAAAATCATATATAAAACAAAACAATGATAATAATAACAAAAATAATAAAATAATAGTAAAATTAAATTAAATAATAATACTAATAAAAATAATTATAAAATAAAATAAAATGCAATTAATAATAATAATAATAATAATAAGAATAATAATCAAATAAAAATGATAATAATATAAATAATAATAATTATATTAATAATAATAATAAAAATAAAACAAAATTATTAAAAATGAAAATAATAATAATGAAAGTAATAATAAAATAAAATAAAAAATAATAATAAAATAGTAATACTAATAAGATAAAAAATAATAATAAAATAAATCAATAATAATATAACAATAATAATAATAATAATAATAATAATAATAATAATAATAATAATAATGATAGCAATATAATAATAATAGTAAATAATAATCATAATAATCATAGTAGTGATGAGTTCACAAAGACAACCAAATACAATGGAAACCACAAGCACACGCATACTCTCTCTAAAACCACATATAACAAACATCAAGAAGTTAAATGATACAAGAATTTGGTTTAGGAGAAGACTTTCATGCATCAATATATATAACACAATTGCATATAATATCATTAAAACGGGAAATGGTAGTTCCCTAACCTGGAATTCCGGCTCCAAAAGTGCTCTTAGAATCCTTCCTTAAACCATAATCAATCTCCCCTTTGATCTCCACCCTTAGGCACTCCTTCCAGCCTTCTAACACTCTCCTAAGTTCTTTTTTTAGGGTTCTAAAACTCCCTTTTGGTAGCCACACGAAAATGCCTTCCCAAGAGCACCATTCTCCTCCCTCTCCTCCCTCTCATCCATTATTAGCCTTATTAATTCTCCCTTAATTACCTAAAACGAAAATAACAATTAACAACATTAACAGGTGAGTTCATTGTACTGTAACAAATTATTCCATGCCTTTTTGGTTTCTCTAACGACTACTAGGGTTTCTAGGTCTTCCTTAACATTGCAAAACCAAAACAAAAAAAATGCAAATAAGTCAAGGCTAAATTGTGTTAGCCAAGGTTCAAACCTACCCTAACTCAATTACCAAACAATTACACAACCATTCAACCAATTTATGGTTCATGATAATTTCTACACCTCTAGGATTATATTATCACGCACCATGGTCAAGCATATTATTAAAATAATAAAACAATTAAATTAATACACTAATGACATACACAAGGCTTAAACCTAAGTCCTCCCATAGTAGTCAAGTACTCTTAACCACTTGAGTTACCATTGCTCCTTGTCTTTTCTCTCCATATTAATGAACTTAGGGATTCCCGTCCTCGCATTTATTAAATAAATATTTATTTATTAATTTAATTTTCCCGGGTCTTACAAAGCCTCCCCTAGCTTAATAGGTTATTCTGATGTTGACTATGGTGTCTATAAAATTGATAGAAAGAGTATCGGTGGTACTTGTCATCTATTAGGATGTTCCTTAGTCTTTGTGCACTCCAAGAAACAAGCCTATGTGGCTTTATCAACTATTGAGGCTGAATACATTCCTGTAGGAAACTCTTGTGCTCATATCCTATGGATGAAACAACAATTAGAGGATTATAATATCTATATAAATCATATACCCCTAAAGTGTGATAATATGAGTGCCATAAACTTAACCAAAAATGATAGAGGACTATCCCTAGATTCCATACAAGAAGAACTTGAAGATGAAACTTTATAATTCAAAGAACCTATGACAAGGGCAATGAGCAAGAGATTGAAAATAAAATCTATTCAAGGGGCTCTTGATATTACAAGCAACTGCAAGTGAGGATTCAAAGGATATGAAGATCATGGCTTGGAGCACTTTTGAAGGATAGTTATTAGGAAATTAGTTTATATTTTTGGACTTTGGGTTTTCTTTTAGAAATTAGTTATGTTCTATGTTTTTGGGCTTTGGGCTTTGGGCTTTCTTTTATAAATTAGTTTATGTTTTATGTTTTGGGCTTAATCCTTCTTGTAAGGTTCTTAGGTTTTCTTAAAACTTGTGTGCCTATATATAGAGGTACCAAAAACAATGTAGACACTTTTAGTCATATATTGAATTTGGTTTCATTAAAGAAAGGATTCTTTTGTTCTTGGCTTACGCCTCCGGTTCTTATCAAAGATTGACATCTTTGTGGCGAATCTTCACTTGACTTATCAATATGCTAGATTGTGGCGTCCTCCATCTCTGTCTTATTTTGCGTTCTTCTTTGATTTATTTGTGTCGTGCCTCTTAAGGATTCAAATTTAGAAACGATCATACTCTTTCCTGGATAGGATCGTATCAAAAAATCTCATAATGCACTCAAGAACAAAGCACAAAGAAATTAGACATCACTTTTTGAGGGATCATATAAATAAAGGAAATTGTGTGATAGAATATGTAGACACCAAGCATCAATTAACTGATATTTTTACAAAACCTTTAGCCAAAGATAGATTTTATGAGCTTAGGAGAGATTTAGGAATACAAGAAGTCTCCTAAAAGTGCAACAACTTAAAATTTTTCAAATTTTCGTAAAACAACGCTCAATAATCGATTATTTACTCTTTGAATAAGTTCTAACTCCTAAGAATAATCGATTATCAAGTGGAATAATCGATTATTATGACCATGTCCAAATTACAAAATTTGTTCTGGAATAATCGATTATTACTTACAATAATCGATTATCTGCTCATCAATTTCTTTTCTGGAATTCAAATCTTGAAACAATAATCGATTATCATTGATGATAATCCATTATTGCACGACGCTAGACGAAAAAATTTCAAAAACTAGTCGTTGTAACGGCTAGATTTGGCTTGATTTCCTTAATATATCAGTTAGCAACCATCTCCCTATAAATTCTTGCCCCCAATTTCAACTATTCACCCAGAAGAATAAACATCTCCCCATTTGCCCCTTTTGAAACCTTAAATATACATTCAGTTTCTCTCACTCTCAAAACCCAGTGATTTTCGTAATGGCTGAATCATCTCGTAGAAAAATTCCTACCCAAAGATGAACTACTCCATGTTCAACTCAACCTTCTTCAAGAATTGCCTCCATTTAAGGTTGGATTTATAACAAAGAAAGGAGAGATGAATTCATCCAAAATCTGGAAAAACAAGGCCATAATCTCTCCCAAGTACATCAGTACCAGCAAGTTCATAGCTGTAGATTTTGAATTTCCCTCTCTTTTCAATTTCCAAGGCATCCGACATTTTGTAGAAATGCAGGGATCATAATATCCCGAACTTGTTAGAGTCTTTTACTACAATCTCAAAATTAGAGATGAAGTTGCTTACTCAAGGGTCAAGAGTGTAGACATTATCATTGATAATGATATTTGGGAAAATATGGCAAAATTTCCCATAAATGATGTTGTTGAGTCCATCCTAAATGGCATTGATGGCTTTAATCGAATTTTTGCTTACCAATCCTTCTTACGCAATCCTGCATAGGATGTTAGAAGATAGTTATTAGCAGGAGGTCTCAAAATGGATGAACGATTCATTCACTATTTAATTGTCTGGATTCTATGTCCCAAAGGAACAAATCATGCCCAATGTTCTGAGGCTGATCTTCTTATCATGTATGGGATTTTAAATCGTGTGCCCATCAAATGGTCAAGCTTGATCTTTGATACCATGCTAAAAGTGAAAAGGTATCCACAATATCCTCTACCATATTCTCTCCTAATCTCAAGGATTTGTGAATACAAAGGAGTTGACACAACTGGGGAGCTTTGCCAAAGCACAATTCGTGCAAATGAAATTGCTGAAAGCTCTCTTAAACAGTTGAAACTTGTCCTTCTTGGTAATACATATGTCCATAAAGATGATATGCCAAATTATGAAGCTGAAGATGACGAACTCCCTCCTTCTGATCTTATACCCTCGATTGCTCAAATTGTTGAATCTGCTGGTGGTGCATGATCATCCTTCTCCTTAGAAGACAACATATTAAGTATGAATAAACGGCTAGAAGAATTATTTCTTCTATCGTCATGAAGAAGTTGTTTGACTAATTAGGGGGATAGACACTAGAATTTCACATATAATAAAATAGGTTCGATGAGGAATTCACTCATGATGATGACATGAGTGTAGATTTTTAGGGGGAGATTTCTTTTTCTTGTTTTATGCTTTGCCACTATTTGTACTTTCCTATTTTCATTATAATTATGAATAATTAAGCACCTAATGATTATCTGATTTAGGGAAAGCTTTAGCCTTTTCTCTAATGATAAAAAAGGAGGATAAAAGTTTAAAGAAATCATTAACTTATTTTAACCATTCTCTTTGTAAGACTTTCAATTGTAGGAAGCATTAGATACTTTAAACATATTTTGATCATCATAAAAAAGGGGGAGATTGTTGGCAAAAGAAGGAAACCTAGAGATTTTGAATGATGACCAAGCAAGATTGAAGACAAGTTTTTAATGTTTAAAGTTATCATGTAAAATAAGTTAATTGTTGTTGTAAAGTAGTTTTAATTAACTTAGAATTAGGAGCATAAACTTAATCTCCTTGGGTTCTCTCATTTTTGGAAAATCTGCAGTGATAATGATAATCGATTATCTGTGAAAACTTTTATTTTTTGAAAACCTACTGGAATAATCAATTATCTCCTAGAATAATTGATTATCCTGTTCAAATTTTGTTTTTCAGAAAATTCACTGGAATAATCGATTATCTTTGATAGTTGGAACATGTATGTTCAGTTTTTAAGCTAATTTTCGAATCCCTAATTAAATAACTACAGTTGAACTTTGAAATTACCTTTTTGAGAGCCAGAGTCTTAGTGCTGTTAACTAGTAACTATTTGTTATAAGTATATTTTATCATTTTGTAAGGAAATTTTTGTGACAAATTAAAAATTAATCAAAAATAATATATAAATAGTAAAAAAATGTGCATATATTACTATTAATTACGTTAAATCAAAAGTAAATAATTTAATTCCATTTAACAATTATAATATCACAACAATTAATATTTAATATTATATAATTATTAATTTGTAAACAGTTATTTTGTTAATTATACTCTTAGCAAAAGAAAATTAATTCTATCACAGTATTTGATATTAATGAACAATCATTTGTGACATCATATATATTTTGTCATTTTTAACAATTTTTTTAAATAAATTAAAAAATAATTGTAAATAATATATAAATAGTGACAAAATTTATATTTATCACAACAAAATACATTTTTTCCGAAAAAAAAGATAATTATTCAATTATTTAATATATTTAAACTCAAATCTATAATAATAAATATTTAATATATTTTATCACAAATAAATATATAATACACAAAAAAAAAATATTATTAACACAAATACTTTAGTTTTATAATAATCAATAGTTTATTATTAGTAATAAATTAACATTATCTTATAAATATTTAATATATGTTATGTTAATTACAAATTTTTATAAAAAATGAAACATTTTTTTTAAATATATTTATGACATTTTTTTAATTTTTGTAATATAATTATTGTGACATTTTGTTAATTTTGTCACTATTATAAATAGTAATTGTGACAAATAAAAACTTAGTCACAAATAAAATATATATAGTGATAAAATTTATATTTGTCACTATGTTTTTGTCAGAAAAGCTTATATTTGTTGTAGTATAGATTGTGGTAGTATGCATTGAAGTGTGGATTGTTTTAGCACTTATCCTGGTGCTCTAATAACCATTCAAATTCTCAAATGGAGAGGGATGAGGTATGTGGTGAGAGGAGCAGGAGGTCCTAACCTAGTGCTTTTTCCTTGACCAAAGGTGTTAATGGACTACCTTTGTATGTGGTAAAGTTTTACTCTTTATCTATCACTCTACAAAGCATGAGATGCCACTACAAGTGCACAACTGCTTGGATCCAACCCCAATGCATGTATCCAGATAAATTGAGTCTTAGTTTATATAATTATATGAAATTAATTGATTGTTTGTGTCTGATTTATGTTATTACATTTTGAATTGAGTAAATTCTTTAGAAGACATTAGCTTACCCTTCTTTTGTTTTGTTTGTGTTTGGTGTCCGTTTTCCTTACAATGATCACCTGATTGGTGTGAGCAGTTGAGGATTTTGTAATTGGTTCAGTGCACGGAGGAAGAGGAGATGCTGATAAGTAGTTGTAGATATCTAATGGTGGTGTATAGACTTGTCTTTTCCTTTTTGAGAAAACTCTTGGCCAGTTTTGTATATAAAAATTGTATAGCAGTTTATCTGATTTAACGGGATGACAATAATATTGTTTATATTCTTAGGTTCTATGTTATGAATTATCAAAATATGAAATATTTTGTTTGATGGTTTAGACTGTTAAATGGGTGTTACAAGGATGATCCTAAAACTTATGGTGAAGCAATGAGATCAATTGGAGCTCCCTTTTTGAAAAAAGTTATTAATAATGAAATGAATTCTCTTAAAGAAAATAAAAATGGGCTCTTAAATTATCTTCCTCCTGTTGGTTGTAAGAGTATTGGATGTAAATGGATTTTTAGGAAAACATTAAGAATTGATGAGTCTATAGATAAATTAAATGTACGACTTGTTATTGGTTGCCAACAAGTAGGTGTAGATTTCTTTGATAGATATTCATATATTTCAAAAGTTACTACCATTAGAATTTCAATTACTCTTGATTGTATTTTTAATTTAGAAATTCATCAAATGAATGTCAAAAATATTATTTTTAAATGATGATTTAGAAGAGAAAATATATATGGGTCAACCTTAATCAAGGCTTTATAAAACTAGGAAAAGAAAACAAAGTATGTAAATTTGTTACATCTTTATATGGTTTAAAATAATAACCAATGCAATGGCATGAAAAAACTGGTCAAGTTATTCTTTTATGTGGTTTTAAAATTAATAATAGTGATAAATGTGTGTATGTAATAAAATGATAATGGTGTTTGTGTTATTTTATGCTTATACGTAGGCAACTTTTATATTTGGAAGCAATATTGACATTATAAAATATGTGAAGCATTTGTTGTTTAGTAATTTTGATACGAAGAACCTCGGTCTTTTAGATGTTTTGGGGTATTAAACTTATAAAGAATTATGATGGCATTATTCTAACTCAATCTCATCATGTAGATAAACTTTTAAAGAAATTTAACTATTTTTTATTGAAGAAATTTAACTATAAATATTCTCAAATTATTGATTCCTTATTATATTTGACAATTTTTTCTAAACTTGATATTGCATATGCTTATGGTAAATTAGGAAAATATACATATAATTTCACTCATTCTCATTGGACTACGTGAAATAATGTGTTTAAATACTTGAAAGGAACCATTAATTATGGAATTCATTATACAAAATTTTCTGTTGTTAATGAAGGATATAATGATGCAAATTGTATTTCGTATTCTGGTGACACAAAATAAATTATTGGTAAAAAACTATTATTTCACGATCTACCATAAAGTTGAGATTGTTATTTTAGACATTGCTAATGTTGAGGCATGATTTCCTAATATTTTTGTATATGATTTACCGTAATTAAATAAGCCTACACCTCATATTTTGATGCCTTATGATAATGAAGTTGTTATATCTAAAGTATCTAGAAAAATTTAAAGACAAAAAATGCATTTGAGAGTAGGACACAAATTTATTAGAAACTTAATTACTCATGATATTATTTCTCTTAACTTTGTTAGATCAGAAAGAAATATTACTGATCCATTTACTAAAGGATTGACCTGTCAACAAGTACTTGAGTCGTTGAGGTAAATGGACAAAAATTCATAAATTAGTTGCAACAATGGACACCCATATCCACATGAATGACAATCCCATTAAACAATATTCAATGACTAATAACGAAGTTGTTGTGTACTAAATTACACCAATTGATTTGAATAAATGTTATGTCACATTCTCATGGCGAAATGTACTATAAATTTTGACAAAAATAGGATTGAGGTATGTGCATTATTATGTTTATTAAATACCTCTTAATAAATTCAATAACAATTATTGTATAGGGGTTGTAACACCCCATCTAGGATGTCACTAACCTTTCTATCAAATTCATTAACCATCGTTAAAACTTAACTCTGATACAATGTATATGAATGGAAATTTCAAAGATCTTTATTAGATTTGAAGATAAATCTCAAAGTCCAAAATATAATCCATCAAATGAACCAACCAAAAGAAATTAAATATCCTTAATACATTATTTTTAAAACTAATAAAATATAACTCTCTCCACTAAATCCCAACACATCTTCTCATAATTGTGCATCTTTTACATCTGCACTATTATGTGCTCTCGCATAAAAATACTATCATCGTAGGTGGAAACTACAACCACAAACACAAAAGTGAGCTAACGAAACCATCAAACATCACAAACACTAATAATATAACAAATCTCGCAAAACATACACCCCTGGTATCTCATGACACCATTCAAACCACCCACTTGTCTCACACAACCGTTCGTAATACTTGTTGTCTTACACAACAACTCAAAAGATGTTAGCAAGCAAATAATACAACCAATAGTGATCTCAGTATCAGGCACCACATTACCACTGTAACTCTTCCACATAGCTTACCGCAATATTTATTCACCACAAGAACGACCACTATTCCTGCTTTCCAAAAGTCTCACGGATAGATTTCAATCCCCACTACTCTCCCAAAGAGTCTTATGGGCGAAGTACATAGGTCCCACTTCCTATCGCTCTCCCAAAATGTTGTACAGGAGAAGTTCACCACCGACATAGCAATGCAAAGATTACCCTTCCCAATGCTCTCCTAGAGAGACTTACGGATGAAGCCAATCCCTACTTCCCTCCTAGAGAGTCTTATGGGCATAGTTAACCACTAAAGGTCGTCATTAGAGATAAAATACATGCATGTATTGTGAGGTTCGATGGAGAAGCATGTAGGTCTCATGAAGAGGTGAGGGGGCTTTAAGAGCTGACCCTTTGTTCTTTAACTATAAGTCTCTCTAGGAGAGAACTGGATAGTGGTGACTCCATGTAGTTGTACCAGTTTTAGACTTTACCCATAAGACTCGTGGAGGAGAAATGTTAAGTAAACTTTATCAGAAGACTTAGGGAAGTAAGAAGGAAGAGTTGGTTTGGCTTTATGAATGAATTGGTTTGGATTGTAAGTTTTGGAAAAGGTTATGATGATGTTAATGGTGGATCTAATGCGCTAAGACTACATGTGAATTTTGTTTGATGTTGTGTGATACAAAAAAAGTTATGGTTGGTTATAGGATGTCAGGTGATTCGTTATAAGTGCTTGGGTGAGATGATATTTGTTATTGTGTAATATTTATTGTTAGTTGAAGTTTTGATTAAATTAGCTCACCCTAGCTTGTTTGTGTTTGTGGCTTCCACGTGTGATTATTGTATAATCAGTGTTATACGAGAGCAAATGTTAGTGTTGATGCTAATGTGGATGCACAACAATGAGGAGCTTTGGGGCTGTTATGTGAAGAACTTGTTTTCTTTGTAATTGGAAATTGAAATAAAAAAAAATGGTTATTTCAAAAATTATGTAAACATTGGTGGTTTGTAGTATTGGCTTTTATTGATCTTTGAGTATTTTTATAAAGTGAATAAAAGTTTTTGGTTTTTAGTTAATTTTGAACAATGGTATCAAAGTTGAGAAAAAGATTAGCTTTTGAAATGCACAAAAATTTATATAAATTTAGTGACATCTTCACAGGGTGTTACACAACCACGAATTAGAACCTAAAATGAACGCATATATTGTATGTGTTATTTACTAAAATTCAATAACAAAGGATGTAACTCAAGACAATTAAGCCTCTACATTTTTTGGATGAAAGCTTATATGCACTAGGTGCAAAACTCAAACTTGGAAGGTTCCTTATTTTATAGGTACAATAGTTTTATTTTAAGAGACAATATATTTCAAACAAATATATTTTTTTAAAATTATAATGGGTATTGTTAGAAATATTAGTATAATTTAAATATAGTAATTTTAACCATCTGGTTATTGATACTTTTATGGGTGAATATTTTTTAATTTTATTACATTTATTTTGTATTAATCATATTTATATTTATTCTCTTTTACCTATAAGTACAACCTATCTCAATGGCGGTTTGTTGAGAGCGCATATTGTTATATATTGTTTTGTGCAGTAAGATGTTTTGTTTCTAAAGATAATGTTAAGAAGTAGATTTTAAACTCACCTCTACCTTACAAAATTAGCTTTTAATATGATGTTTGCACCTACTTATATATTGTAAATTGACTTTATCTTTAGTCGATGTGAGACTTCCAACACACCCATTAACGTCAAGACATAAAAATTTTGTGTGTGGGACTAGACACTAATGAGTGGTCCAATAGTGGCCCGACCTAACAAACAATAAATTTCGCTAGGATTGTTTCTACGGGAAATCCCCGCATTGAATGGGTATGGAGAATCCCTGACTTTTTCAATCGGATACGGGGATGAGTATAGGAATGTACATCTCCGTCTCGTTTCCGTCCACATACCCTTCATAATACATACATACATACATACATACATATATTATTACACACTTACTATTTTTTATTTCTTCTAATTGTTTTTATTTGTCATAATAGTGAAGATTAAAAATCAAATAACTTGTGACACATAAGTTAAATTTCAAGTTCAAAACAAAACCAAAGTTTAAAGTTTTGTATAGAATTTAAAGTTAATTTAAAAATATTTCTAAAAATATTTAATAAAAAGATTAATTTTAGTAAGAATATCACAATAAGATTTATACAAAAATTAAATTGAATCTCAATATAAAGAAGGACAACATTGCTTCATTTTTACAAAAATTGGAACTAAATTGAAACAAAAAAAATATAGAGACCAAATTGAATCATTTTGACGTTTGGCACAATTATGAAGTGACATGTATAAAAAAAAATAAAATATTTTGAAAATAAATTAAAAAAAAAACATAAATTAATACGTGGCATTAACTTTAACACTGTTTGGTTAAACTATCAGTAAAGACCAAATTAAATCTTTTTAAAAATATAAGGACCAAATTGTAACAAAAAAAATACAAAGATCAAAAGAATAATTTAACCTATATTTTTTGCTATCTTATTTTAAATTAAATAGACCGGATTGTTTGAAAAATAAAAATCTCATTCATTAGACATCTTCAAGAGTCTTTATCTTTTTTACTTTTATGATTTCATTTTACACATTACTGATGTAACTAATTCCCTATATGTCGAAATTATTTATTCCATATGTATTAATTGACATTGTGAATAAAAATAATCTTTCCTTTTTATATGGTTTATTTAACAATGTAAAGTAATATTATTATTTTAAGAAACACGAATTATTAGCACATATGTCAATCAGTGTTGCTAGTTTAAATTTAATTTAAATCTTAAAATATAGTTTATATATTTTTTAAAAATAATCATATTAAGATATAAACTATACCTAAGAAACACACAAAATAAAATATAATCATATTTTCACTAAAGTTATCAAAACAAAACCGACTTGATTCAGGTTGATCTAAAACACAAAATAAGTGAAATTAGATAAAAAAAAATATTGTGACATAAAATAAATAATTTTTAATCAGATTTGTTTAACTTATGATAGACTTAGATTATATTGATAATAAACGTACAAGTTAATCTATTTTATAAAGTAATTATTATATTTTTTAAATAAAAAATATATAATGAAAATGTAAACCATATATATGTTTGTTGTAATATAATTTATGTATCATATCATTATATCTAAAATTAAATATAAAAAAATCTTTTATTTTGTAAGCAAACCAAAACAACTCGTTAAAGTCGTACAGATATACTGAGTAGCTTGTCAGACTATCTATTTTCCCATCTTTAATTTTCATCACATTGTGATTAAAATTATATTTTAAATGTTCAAATATATAACAACCAGAATCAAAATCAAGTAAAATCATATTTATAAAAATTGAAGACTTACTCATCCTTTTGACTTTCATTTCCTACACCCTATAAATTTTTCTTCGCCCCCTCTTATCAAATATGTGGAAAGTCCAAATTGCCTATAGAATTAAAAATATTTCGGATTTGTTAATATATAATATTTTTAGACTGTTTAAACCAAAAAAATATCATTGATTTTCAAGTTGTACAATCTTAAATGCATATTTTCCATATTTCACACTAGAAAAATAATACTTAAGATTTCACATTTGAATTATATGAATATTTGATTGGAAGGTGAGAGAGGTGTAAAAAGATATTTTTAAAAAATTTTGAACTTTTTACATGAAATCTGGGGCAATTTAAATTTTTCTTCAATGAAGATGAGTGCATTAGAAGGCCTAATGTTTTGTGGATTAAGCATTGGTGTTTCCAATGCGTCACAAACACAATAAGTTTCATGAACCGATTAATATCGAAGGTGATAAATTTAAGATCCAGTTCTTTTAACCTTGGAGTCAGACATTAATATAGATTGAATGATAAAGACAAGTATATTTCAAGGAAACGCAAAAATGTTAACAACGATTTACTACTTCATAATTCCTCAGTTGAAAGAAAGAGGGGAAAAAAAAGAAAAACAAAAAATAATAATAAACTAGTCTATGTCCTCCCTTGCAGGTTAACCGTCCTAAGAAGTATAATGAACCCTCGAAGAAGGGTGTGGGAAAACTCAGAGAAGTCACCAACATAATTCCCTTAGCAAAACTTAGAAACCAAAGAATCCAAGCTCACTTGCTCTCTCCTTCTCAAATGTCTCAAAGTACTGATAGATGATCGTTACTGCAAGCAATATTCCAGTTCCTGAACCAATGGCGCCCATAAAATCTGCCAACACTGTCAAGGCACCGATACACATGCCTCCAAATGCTGCAGCAGTGGGAATGTATCGATTCAGTTCTTTCTGCAAGTTTGACTCACGGTGTCCAGGCATTACCATTTGTTGTTCCTGCAAATTCAAAACATATATTATGACACCAGAAATTGCTGCCAACATAACACGTACATTTTTCTCATATCTGAATACAGATGAATTTCCATGATTAAGCTTTTTTCCTTCCAACAAACTTGGATTTAGAACCACCTTTCATAAGAGTTTATTTTAATTTGAGAACCATAGAAAGTTGCATAAAACGTTGTTGACTCGCGCCCTACCCTGAACAAATATTTTCATGCCTTATGGACATGAAAGATGAGACAGAGGAGATCAAGTTGTACAAACAATGGAAAAAAAAAACACCCTGGTTTCTCTTTCTTTGATTCCATCCCAAAAAAGGAAATCAATTAAATTCTTGAACGAACTCAAGTCAGCAAAAGCACAAGCGAATTTGTGCCTGTTCTAAACTTCGAAATCAATCCATATGCTTCCCTATTTGGGAGCAATTCCAAGAGATCAGAGCATTCCACAACCACTATTTTTACCGAGTAGAGATTAATATTAATATAATGAACACCTAAAAGTTCCAGGATACAAAAACCAGCAAAAAATTACAATCTGCAATTAGTCATGACTCTCCCTGTCCATTAGCCCCAACCTTTCATTTAAAGTTAAATTAAAAATTTATGATAGTTAAACAGCTCACGAAAAGAGTTAGGTTCAGGCTCAAAATAACATTTACGTAGTTTCAAAACAGTATTGCTTCTAAAGGAGCTAAAACGCAAGACTGGCTGATATTTTGCTGCTTAAGATAGATATCAAGTCAATGGGGAAATGACAGAAAAATGAATGCTAGTCAATACCTTCAGCTGCTTGGCAACATCTCTAGCAGATGAACCAGAGACTTCAATCCATGTTTTGGAGAATAAGGCGCAGGCTGAAAGCATAAACACAAGATAGAACAGGGCATGGAAGGGATTGGCCGCCATATCAGCTAAGCTGCAAGAGATATAGGGCAAAGATACTAGTTAGGGTTATCAAATGACAGAGATATATGCAGTACATAACTGACTGACACAATTTATATTATATAAGTATATTTACCATATAGAGCACTTTAACTTGAATTTTTTACTAATTCTTTTACCTGGATGGTGCGGTGATATAGTACGCAATACCCCCAACAGGTACAGACTGACCACCTCCATACTCAGATTCCTTCCATTTTCCCAATAGATCTACAAAGAAGTTTCCACTGTACTTACGATGGAGCAGCTGAACAAGTTGAACAATAGATTGTTAAAACAGTAATTCCAAGAACATTAACTCCAATCTATCATAAGAAAAGTTACCTGGGAGATGAAGTAGAGATTGGAAACGAGAGCAGACTGAAGAATGATGGGCATGTTGGAGGTATAAAACAGTTTGATTGGGTATGAACCCTGCTGTCCACGAGCATTCTTGGACCTTACAGGCAAGACTACACGGAAACCTTGGAAGTATATTACAATTAGGAAGATCAAGACTGTAGCAAGCAAATTTGTCACATTTGGAAGATTCTGCCGGTAAAAAGCCTCGCGGAGAGCCCGGACCTTGTCTGTTCTTGTTATCAACAAATGGAACAGAGCAATAACAGCACCTTCAAATTCAGCTCCACGTCCACTATTAATGGTGGTGGGGCTAAATGCCTTCCATATAATATTTTCACTGAAAAATGACAACAGAATTCCTTTTAATTATTTGATAAAATGTTAAATATCCTGTTAGCAGTTGCTAGAAGACAACAAAAACACTAGAATAAAAGTTGGAAATATCTCATTGAGGAAGATTAGAAATTTACCAGATATTAGTTGCTATGAATAGGGAAATTCCAGACCCCAGACCATATCCTTTTTGGAGAAGCTCGTCTAGACAAATCACAATTATACCCGCAAAACAGAGTTGGATGATGATGAGGATGGCATTGCCTACTCCAAGTTGTCCCACACTACCATACATCCCTGAAAGAACATAGGCAACAGCCTCACCAACAGCTATCAAAATACCAAGAAGCTTCTGCGCTCCGTTTCTGAGAAAGAAAAGGAAGCTGACTAAATATACAGTATATAAGAAAATATGCCAAACTAGAGTCGTGCCCACGATCAGAAATATTGGAAAACAACAAATATTAAATAAATTTTATTTGAAACAGTTAATTGAAGGAATTCATCACGCAGCTACAAATGCTAAAATCAGATAAAATTACACAGGGAGAAAAAAAATAACATGATCAACAAGAGGAATGTAAGTACAAGGAAAGAGACTTACAATAGTGCTCGATCCTCCCGTACATTGTTATCCACTTCAATAATCTTCGACCCAGCCAGAAGTTGCATCACCAGCCCAGAAGTTACAATGGGAGTGATTCCAAGCTCCATGACAGTTCCACGGTTTGAAGCGAGAATAACACGCATCCAATAGAATGGATCCGCACCTGTTGTTGAGTGAATCCCATATAGAGGAAGCTGACTACAAACCAGGAAAATGAAGAGAGAGATCACAGTATATATGACCTTTTCTCTAAATGGCACTTTCCTATCAGCAGTTTGAACCTCGGGGAGAAACGATAGAAACGGCCTAACTAAGTGAAGCACCCTAAATCCACCTCCCATCTTACCTACACCAGTTTAGCCTGCACAAAATATTCAACAAGCATCTGTAAGAGGATAACCAGCAAGAGCCCAAAAAGGTTTGTACTTCTAAACAATGTCTCAGCATCAAAGTGGCAATTCATCAAATAACAAAACCCATATCTAAAGAAATTAATAAATTAAAAACCAAACATTAACACCTTTTCAATCTATGCTAACTAAAATCACCAGTTTACTTAAAAGCATACTAGAACAACCAACCCAATTTGCACTGGCTCAACCTTCCGATCCTAAAAAGACACAGATACATGCATCAAACAGTATCACGTAAACAGAACCTCATTCGAATAAATAAAAAACAAAGCCCACAATGCATCAATTACACGGCTGCAGAGAATTATGCATCACCCGCATTTAACCTAAAAACAAACCAAAAAATCAGCGAGCTACACAATACGAATGCATGCTATATATCTAGATCTGATCTCATGAAACGGAAACCCTAATTTGCACGTGCAAAAAGCGAGAACCGAATCAAGGGCGAGAAACGGGGGTAGAGAAAGAGGAATATGCAGATCTAGGAATGTGCGAAATCATGAAAAGGAGATCGAAGCGATGGAAGGGGAATACCTCGGGTGAAAGGTGCTATCGTAGATCTACGATTTGGGGAAGAAAATTTGCAATTGAGAAGTGCAGGGAGCGTTTGGATGTATATTTATATAGAGGACAAGAACTACGATATTTTTTGGAACCAGAGATAGAAGACAAAAAGATTAAAAAAAAAAAGGTCGTCGCTATCTTCGTGCACACTGGATTCAGAGGATTTTCTTTTAATGACATCTAACTCCCACCTTTTTTGTAATATACTTCTTTTTTTCATTTTTTTTATTTCCTCAGATAACCTATTTCGAATTTATTAACGAAAAATTCTAATTTTCTTTTTTTAAATTAATTATTTTATTTTATTTTATTTTTGAAAAAAAGACAATATTTTTTAATTTTTAAATTAATTTAGTTTTAATCTAAATTTTAAGCATAGATATGTAATATTTTTAATAATTTAAGTATTTATTTTTTCAATAAATACAAAGATTTTAATGTTTACAATTAATTATTTATTTTTATTTAATAAATATAGATATCTTAGTATTTTTTTAGTTAATTTAAGTATTTATCTTTTCTCAATAAATACAAATATTTTAATAATTTGATTATTTAATTTTGATTTAGGGTTTTTATTTGAAACAATAAAGTAAAAAAAGTAAAGTTTTAAAATGTAATTAAATGACATTAAGAAATCAATTATTGAATTATTAATGAACTTACAATGTATAGTAATAAGAAGGACAGAAGAATAAGAATATATTGAATCAAATTGTTAGACTTTCATGACAAAATAATTATTGATGATTTATTTGAAATACTAAAAAAAGAAAAATTCACTGTAAGAAAAGGATAAATATTGACAAATTTAAGTGACAAAAATATTAGTCATTATTAGTTATTTAATTAGTGACCAATTTTTTTTTTTTAAATTAGTGATCAATTTAATAGTAAGATTCTTAATTACAAAAAATCAATATTTAGTCATTAATATTAAAAAATTAATAAATAGTAACCAAATTTTAGTGACAAAAAATATTAGTTACTAACTGTTACTAAATTAATGACCAAACATATTTATTTAAATTAATGACTATTTTGGTGATTGAATTAACAGTAACAAAAAATTAGTAACTAAATTAGTCACTATTATTAATAAATAGTGACCAAATTTAGTGACTAAAAAATATAGTCACTATTAATAACTAAATTGGTGACCAATTATTTTTTTCAATACTTAACAACTGATTTAGTGATAAAAAAAGTTTTAGTTACTCAAATAAGTTACTAATTTAGTCAATATTTATAGTAACTAAATTGGTAACTAGTTTTAGTCATTATATCATCAAATCTTCAATATGATTCCACGATATCTAATTTAATTCAAGTAACGGATTCTAACCAATTGAAATGATCTTTTGATCAATCCAATATATACATATATATATATATATATATATATATATATATATTTAAATTATTTTTTTGTCTTTGTATTTGTT
>Ga0214543_1003099_pt1 | contig 32447 bp, 39 predicted proteins | sample CNSS2metaG_FD_160094 | JGI IMG/M metagenome (GOLD analysis project Ga0214543, IMG submission 160094) | Root nodule microbial communities from cowpea collected in UCLA plant growth center, Los Angeles, California, USA - CNSS2 | ecosystem: Host-associated > Plants > Roots > Nodule | place: USA... | reverse complement strand
ATGTGATAGTAATGATGTTTTAACACGTGGTGGTAAAAGATATTTTATTACTTTTATTGATGATTTCTCCAAATATTGTTATGTGTATTTAATAAACCACAAACATGAATTTTTTGAAAAATTCAAAATATATAAATCTGAGGTAGAAAATCAATTAGAAAGAACAATTAAAATTCTTCGTTTTGATAGAGGGGGTGAATATACATCTTTAGAAATGAATGCTTTTTGTGAAACTAATGGTATTATTCATGAAACAACACCTCCCTATAGTCCTCAATCTAATGGTGTAGCTGAAAGAAAAAATAGAACTTTGCTTGATATGGTGAATGTTATTGTATCACACCTAGCCGGTTCCGCTAGCATATCAACACATATCACCCTTGACCGACACCTATGTCGGTCAAGGCTGGGGGACTGGTGTACCACACCAAGCCAACTTAACAAAAATAATGATAAAATGATCACCATAACAAAGCATTCAAGTAACCGGTCTAGGCTGGTCCACCCGGCCAAAACCAGTAACCTACATGTCTAGGGGAACAACCTGCCTAAGACAGCATATGAGCAACACAAACCACCAAGGGAAGTAGTCGGTTTAGGCCGACTACCTCAATATACTTAGTAAAAGCGAAGCCCCCGTGTTCAATAGGTCCTAAGGGCTTGGGTTAGGGCCCAAGCCCACTTAAAGCCCAAGCTAGGGCCCAAGCCAAGGCCCAGCCCATGGGATAACCAAATATAATTAATGCTCTATAAATACACGTGGACCCCAATAATTAAAGGTATGCATTCATTAATCACAGATTTGACCTTTTTGAGAGTTTTGACTCACTTGAGTTTCGGAGTCCCTTCTGCAGGTAACCCCTCCTGGGTCCAAATCGACATGTACCAACCGGGAAGAGGCCAACTAAGGAGATAGCGTACTACATGGGTAAGGTGACGCTTGTGCCTAACTTATCTTGTTTGTTCTCTGCAGGAACAATTGGCGCCCACCGTGGGGCACGAGACGAACACCTTTAGTACCCGTTTTTCTCCGAAGATTGTTTCCACCCGCAGCAAAGCTGGAGTAAACAAGCAGGTGGATGCTGGTCCCTCAGGACCTGCTGGCATCACCCCTGACCTAGCCGCCATCCTGGACGGCCAAGCGAAGATGCAACAAGAACTGGCAGATATGAAGAAACGCAGCGCTGATGAGATGGAGGCGCTGCGACAAGAGAACTCTCGCCTTAGGCGAAAGATCGAAGCTGATCCCACCCTAAAGGGAAAGGCCAAGGAAGCCTCTGAAGCTGCAAGGTCCCCGGCCTTCCAGCCCACAGAGGAGGAAAGCGAATACAACCCCACCCCTCACACCTTCACCACCACCCAACAAACACCCATTCCTTCCACCCATCCCACTCACTTCCCATCCAGTCAACCAGGGCATACTGGAGCCCCAACCCCTGCCGCTACCCTCCCTACCACCCAGATCCCCTACAACATACCCACCACCCTACACACCACACATGTTCCACCATACAACCCGCAATACCTTCCAACAACCCACATCCCCCCTCACAACCTTACCTCCACCTTCCCCGCTATGATCAATCATCCCATCCCACCCCATCTGCTCCCTCCCCACCAGCCCAGACGTCGTCACCCGTTCACTGACTTTATCGCCAACACCCCTCTTCTTGCCCAGTGGGAACCCTTCACCCTAAACCGCTATACTGGCGAAACCGACCCTGACGAGCACCTCAAAGTCTACATCACCCATGTCGCCCTGAAATGGTTCACAACCCTTCCGCCTTACTCCATCGACAGCTTCAACGTTCTTTCCCACATGTTCTCCACCCATTTTGCTGGCAGCCGTCCACACCAAACTACCACAATCTCCCTCCTGGGCATTAGGCAGGAACAAGGTGAACCACTGAGAGCGTTCGTAGATCGCTTCAATAAGGCAGCTCTTCGCACCCCACACTTCAACCAGGAGATGATCCTCTAGTGCATGGCACTTACCCTACAACCTGGCCCCTTCGCCAACAACGTCTACCTCCACCCACCTGCCTCTATGCACGAACTCAAATTGCGTGCAGCCGACTATGTCCGCATGGAGGAGATGCAAACCCTCCATACCAAATCCTGCAATGACTATGCAACCACTACCGCCTTGATGCCAGCCCACGCGAGCCCCGCTAACCTCGCTTCACCAGATATGCCCCTCTTACCGTAGCCCGCTCCCGCATCCTTGATGAGGCCCTACAAGCTGATCTAATCCCTCCACTACACAAGACAACCAAACCTCCTCACACTGATATGACCAAATATTGCCGCTACCACCACAACCATGGCCACACTATAGAAGAATGCAAAGCACTCTAGGATAAAATAGAAGAACTAGTTCGTGCTGGTCACTTCCTCCGTTTCATCCGTAGAGATGACCATCCCTCTCGATCCGACCACATACGCACTCCACATGACTCCCGTCACGACAAATGCCCTCCACATGAATCCCGTCACGACAGACGCCCCGCCCAACCCACCAACCAAGAACCCGAACCAGCCCGCACCGACATCACCCCAGTCGACCCTCCCTTACGCGGCACCATCAACACCATCTCTGGTGGCTTCGCTAGTGGAGGATCCACTTCTTCTGCTAGAAAGAGACACCTCCGCCATATCCAATCCATCAACCATATCACCCATTTCCACCATAGACGCCGCATGCCTCCCATCATCTTCACAGATGACGACTTTCATGGCCTCGACCATCAACAAGATGACCCCATGGTCATCACTGTTGAAATCGAAAACTACGTCGTTAAGAAAGTCCTTGTCGATCAAGGCAGCTCCGTTGACATCCTCTATTGGGCCACCTATCAAAAACTCCAACTTCTGGACACCGCCATGGTCCCGTATGACGAGCCGATCTATGGCTTCTCTGGCGAACAAGTATCCACCCATGGCTACATCGACCTCCACACCGTCTTTCGTGAGGGGACCCAAAGCAAAACCATCCCAATCCGCTTCTTTATCGTCGACGCTCCAACATCCTACAATGTCCTCTTGGGTCGTCCTTCCCTCAACACCCTTGGTGCTGTCGTCTCCACCCCCCACTTGGCCATGAAGTTCCCTTCCCCTTCCGGTGACATCCTCACCATCCACTGCGACCAGCGCTTGGCACGCGAATGCTAATGGCCAGCCTATGCCCACAACTCCCAATTCAACAAACCAACCACATTGAGCGACCTCTTGGCTCCGGCATCGCTCTGTTAGGCGAAGATCTAGACCCCAGAGTAGGCCGGGATGTTCGTCTCGAACCAGTTGAGGAGACCTCCCGTCTAGAGCTTCCCAACGGTCACTCTATCAACCTAGGCACCGATTTGAACTCTGACGAGCGTGCCATCATCACACCCATCCTCACCAGCAACACAGACCTTTTCGCCTGGTCAGCCGCTGATCTACCTGGGGTGGACCCTCTAGTGGCATCCCACAAGCTATCCATCTACAAAGAAGCCCGCTACGTATCACAGAAAAAACGTAAACTTGGCAAAGAGTGTCGACTAATAGCTAAGGTTGAAGCCGATAAGTTACTGAACGTAGGATTCATAGAAGAAGCTCAGTACACCACTTGGCTTTCTAACGTAGTCTTGGTGAAGAAAGCCAATGGCAAAGGGCGGATGTGTGTAGACTACACGGATCTGAGCAAAGCCTGCCCTCGCGATGCCTACCCGTTACCCAATATCGATCGACTTGTTGACGACGCGGTAGGGAATAAGGTGCTTAGTTTTTTAGATGCATATTCCGGGTACAACCAAATCCCCATGGCCGTATCTGACATGAACAAAACCGCCTTCATCACGGACGATGCCAACTACTTCTATAAGGTTATGCCTTTTGGTCTCAAGAACGCTGGAGTGACCTAGCAATGGCTAATGGACAAGGTTTTCAGTCATCTAATGGGACAATGTGTCGAAGTATATGTTGACAACATGGTTGTCAAGTCTCCAAGCCACCATCAGCATGCCGAGGACCTCTCAGTAGTCTTCTCCGCGCTACGCCAATACAACCTCCGCCTCAACCCTGACAAATGTGTATTCGGCGTCGACCGTGGTAAATTTCTTGGGTTTATGTTGACCCAACGCGGCATAGAAGCCAATCCCAAAAAATGCAAGGCCATTATTGAGATGCGCAGTCCCACTACCATCAAAGAAGTCCAACGCCTCATAGGCCGCCTCACAGCCATTTCCCGTTTCCTACCCAAAATGGCCGAACAAACCCAACCCATCGTTCAACTACTAAAGAAATCCACCCGGTTCACGTGGACTGATGATTGTGAACAGATCTTCCAAAAACTGAAAATAACCCTTACCTCACCACCTATCCTCCACAAGCCGAACACTTGCCAACCCCTCCTTGTATACATCACGACCACCGACCACACCGACAGCGCCGCGCTCGTCCAAGAAATAGAAGGCACGCAGCATCCTGTCTACTTCGTTAGTGGAACGCTGCAAGATCCCGAAACTAGATATCAAATGGTTGAGAAACTAGCCCTATCCTTGGTCCACGCAGCCCGTCGTCTACGCCCATACTTCCAAAACCACAGCATCACCGTCAAAACCGACTACCCAATCCAAAAAATATTGCAAAAACCAGATCTAGCCGGACGGATGTCATCATGGGCCGTCGAGCTGTCGGAATTCAACATTCGCTATGAACCCCATGGCCCCATTAAAGCCCAGTGTCTCTTAGACTTCGTCAACGACCTCCAACACACCCGCAGAGGACCAATGGACACTTCATGTAGATGATTCCTCAAATCCAAAAGGTGCCGGCGCTGACATCGTGTTAGAGGGCCCTAACGACATCCTCATCGAAAAAGCCCTTCACTTTGCCTTCAAAACATCAAATAACCAAGCCGAATACGAAGCTATCCTCGTCGGCCTTTCCCTTGCCCGCAAGGTAGGTGTTAAGACGCTAACATGCAAAACCGACTCCAAGCTCACTATAGGGCACCTAAATGACGAGTTCCAGATTAAAGACCCCATCCTTCTACAGTATTACCATCTAGTCCGTGCAGTCATTCAATCCACCTTCGAACGAGTCCGCATCGAACACATCCCAAGGACCGATAACATCAGAGTCGACATCCTCTCCAAATTGGCCAGCACCAAGTTAAAAAGCCACCATCAAACCCTATTACAACAAACATTATCTACACCCTCCATCACACATACCTATCAAAACCTAGCCCATACCCCAGCTGACAACATCACCCCCTTCCAAAGCTATAACTGTACCACCCCCTTTATCCAGTACCTAAAAACCGACAACCACCCTCAAGATGCGGACAAAACTTGGCTAGCTAAGGCCGCCAGGTATACCATGATAGGCGATGACCTTTACAAACGCGGGTACGGCCAACCCCTCCTTAAATGTGTCACAGAAGAACAAGCACAATATATTATTAAAGAGCTACACGAAGGCATTTGTGGCTATTATTCCGGCGCACGTACCATGGCTACCAGAGTTCTCAGAGCCGGATACTTCTGACCGACTATAGAAGCAGACTGCCAGGATTATGTCAGAAAGTACAAACCATGTCAGAAACATGGCAACCTTATCCACCAGAAATAGGAACAACTACACCACATACTATCCCCATGGCCATTCGCTAAGTGGGGAATGGATATTCTTGGCCCCTTCTCACCCGGCCAAGGGCAGGTGAAATTCCTATTTGTAGTCGTCGACTACTTCACCAAATGGATAGAAGCCAAACCGCTAACCACCATCACGGCCCAGCAAGTTCAGCAATTCGTTTGGAAAGATATCATATGCAGATGTGGCGTCCCACACACCATCATCACAGACAATGGCCGACAATTTATAGATAAGGAGCTAGCCAAGTTCTACACTGGCCTGGGCATCAAACACATCACAAGTTTTGTAGAACATCCACAAACCAATCGATAAACAAAGGCGGCAAATAAAGTTATCCTGGTGGAGCTACGTAAGCTATTAGATACCGCCAAAGGCCGATGGCCCAAAGAGTTAGTAGAAGTGCTATGAGCTTACAGGTGCACCCCTCAATCATCAACAAATGAATCCCCATTCAGCCTAGTTTACGGTGCAGACGCTATGATACCGGTTGAGATTGGCGAACCATCCCTGCGCCGAGAACTATACGACCCAACCCACAACCACCAAAACATGGCTATGCATCTCGACCTCCTACCCGAACTCAGAGAAAAAGCTTAGATACGCAATTTAGCTGCCAAACAAAGAGCTGCCAGAAAGTATAACACAAACTTATGTCCATGATCGTTCGCAATCAGGGACTTAGTATGGAGAATGGCCAGCAGTGCAAGAAAGAAGGATGGCAAATTCTCCGCCAATTGGGACGGCCCATACCGCATACGTGAAGACGCAGGAGGAGGAGCTTATCACCTTGAACATTTATCCGGGAAAGAAATACCTAACACTTGGAATATATCCCACCTCAAACTTTATTTCAGTTAAATGTACGCTGCAAAAAGCCGAACACTTGTAACCCCGGGTGTACTCTTTTTCCTCACCTGGTCTTTTTTCCCTAAGAAGGGTTTTGGCCAGGGAGGTTTTAACGAGGCACCCCATATTCAATATATAAAACGAAGGGTTCTCAACTATACAACTTTCCTACGTTTTTACTCTCATATTCATTTAAGTTCCCCACCCTTACCACAAGTAAGCGGCCTGGGTCGAACACCCTTAACTTGTGCTTAATTCGTTTAAGTTCCCCACCCTTACCACAAGTAAGCGGCCTAGGTCGAACACCCTTAACTTGTGCTTAATTCGTTTAAGTTCCCCACCCTTACCACAAGTAAGCGGCCTGGGTCGAACACCCTTAACTTGTGCTTAATTCGTTTAAGTTCTCCACCCTTACCACAAATAAGCGGCCTGGGTCGAACACCCTTAACTTGTGCTTAATTCGTTTAAGTTCCCCACTCTTACCACAAGTAAGCGGCCTGGGTCGAACACCCTTAACTTGTGCTTAATTCGTTTTAGTTCCCCGCCCTTACCACAAGTAAGCGGCCTGGGTCGAACACCCTTAACTTGTGCTTAATTCGTTTAAGTTCCCCACCCTTACCACAAGTAAGCGGCCTGGGTCGAACACCCTTAACATACAACCGATTACGCCATACATAACATACACCACAAATCATCAAAACCTGGTATACACAATAACATACAGAAACTAATCGCATTAAGCATAAACGCAAAACGCAACGAACATAATGTACCAGTTATTACAGACATAAGCTCAATAATACTTTTAAATCATTAAAAAATCAATGTCCTATTCTGCTGAATCATGGGCCACCTCTGCAACATCATCCACCTTCCTCTCCTCCTCTGTCGCCTTCTCTTCCACCTCCTCATCTACACTGCCCTCGTCCTCCTTCACCAACTTTCCGTCAACTACGTCCTTATTCACATCGAACTTTGAATCCGTGACGTCCACATCTTGATGGAAGAAGGCCGCCTGCCGCAACCCCTTCTCAAAACCATTGATGTGCTCCTGAATAATGCTGTTCTTCAAATCATCAAGTTCACCAACAGCTCCATCATACTTGTCCTTCAAGTCCTCATAATCCTCCTCCAACTCCCCTATACATTTGTTCAGCTTTTCCTCAGAGTCCAAGCAACGCACCCTCCATGTTGCCAACCTTTTTCCTCTCTGCTTCCCAACCTTCTTTTTCGTTTTCCAAAGCCGCCTTCTCCTCCTCCAATTTATCCACCTTACCCTGCAACTCCCCCACCTCCTTTACTTCCCTCCTATAAAGAGACCCCACACGCCGGCTTAGAACTAAAAGCCTTGCTCCCAAACTCGACCATTGTTCTCACAATATGCTCCGCGTCCATGTTGTCAATAGAATTTACAACGGTATCCGGGAGGGTGATCGAAATATCCTTCCTCACGGATATCTCCGGCAACTCGATCAACCCGGCTTCAGGCCCCTTTTCCCCACTAGTTGACCTCGTCCCGCTAGCCGTTCCAAGGAGAGCCGCCCTTATCTTCTTCACATCTTTTCCCTTCCTGAGTCGAGGCGGAAGCTCAGCCTTCCTTTTCGTTCCGCCATGCACGTGCACCTCCACCACCGATTCTTGTAGGTTGGGAACATCAGCCTTCCCAGCTGCCTTGGCCTTAGCGGCCATTTCCTTCCTCAATGTTTGAAAAAGCGCCAGATTCTTCTTGCCAGACTGCGCCATATGCCCTACAATAACACATCACAACTCGGATCAAAACAACTTAGCATTATTAACACAACTTAAGTAATAAACAGATACCTTCAATATCTATTATCGGGTGCACCGAATTATAAACCCTAACTAGGCCCTTAGTGGGCAACTTATCGACAAACTTCAACAACATCCCCACCACCTCCTTATCACTAGCCGACAACTCCTCCATTCCCATGTCTTTATACCGAGAAGGATTGCTGGTCCAGCTAAAGGGAAACTTGGTACTCCCATCCGCATTCAAACAGTGAGGTTTACGCCCTTCCTTGACGACGACTTTGAAGTACCCATCCTTGAAATGCTTGAAAAACTTGGAGAAGGCATCCAGTCTACTGATGCTAGGGCGACTTATCAAGGATAGCCAAGTAGCCGGCCGCCGAGGTCTAGTGCCGTAAAAATACAAGAAAGCGTAAGGAGTGGGCTCCAAGTATAAAGACTGGCACAAAATGCGGAAGGCCTGTAAATAGGCCTAACTGTTCGGATGCAGCTGTGTAGGTGCCATATTCAACGCCCGCAGCATGCCCATAGTAAAATCGTCTAGCGGCAATCGCACATGAAGTTGAGAGAAGTGGCACATGTACATGTAGAAAAACTTTTCGTTAGCCCCCTCCTGCCCATGGCATACCCGGTCGATAGCGCTGACCCTCTCCAGAGAAACAATACCCCTACTGACACCCTTGGAGATAACAAGTGTGCAATTCAACCAAGAGTTCAGTAAGCGGGACCACCTGAACAGAGATGATTGATCGCGAACATTACCAGCCACCCACCCGTAGCCGCCTTTCGACGGCCAGTTGCTCTCCTTCAACTCTTCAGGGGGATCCTCTCGAACCTCCCTCACAACCTCCATTGGCATCCCACTTGTACCAACCACAGAACTCGTACCCTCGTCACCAAGCCGCCTATCTTTACTCCTCTCCGACTCGGTACTCTCGCTACTACTAAACGTAGACATGCTATCACTACTAGACATACCTGGTTTTGTTTTTTTACGAGAAGATGTCGGTCGAAAGTGAGGACTAGTCGGACAGTATTACGCGCACAAGATCTCTGGATTCAAAATTCTTGCAAATGAAACAAGTAACCCCTCATCTGTTTTCAAACCCATATTTATAGTCCACGATCCCAAACGACGAAACTCTTCCCGCCAAAATAATACCCCAGACCAATCGACACTTCAAAACGACGGCGCCAAAACTTTTTCGATTTGACCTCTGACACCCCTTCACCTACCTTCTGACGATTACAAATTCTTAGCCTTAACACTGTTCACCACACTTAAAGGCTGGGGGACTGGTGTATCACACCTAGCCGGTTCCGCTAGCATATTAACACATGTCACCCTTGACCGACAACTCATATCGGACAAGGCTGGGGGACTAGTGTACCACACCTAGCCAAACTTGACCAAATAAGTAAACAATGTGTATATCAAGACAGCCAAGTATCCAGCCTAGGCCGTCTTAGCCTAACTTATACCGATTTTGACCTAAACTAAACACCTAAAGGGACAACCTGCACCAGCATAAGCCATCAAGACAAATAGCCGGCCTAGACCGACTACTCCAGTATCCGGTAAGTTTAGAGCCTAGGCCGACCACTCTAATGAACTCAGTATAATGGAAGCGTCCGCGTCCAATAAACCTTAAGGGCCTGGGTTAGGGCCCTGGCCCACTCGCAAGCCCTAGCCCACTTGCAAGCCCTAGCTAGAGCCCAAGTCAAGGCCCAGCCCATGGGATGGTCAAACATCATTAATGCTCTATAAATACACGTGGACCCCATCAATTAAAGGTACACATTCATTAATCGCTGATTTGACTCTTTGAGAGCTTTGACTTACTTGAGCTTCGGAGACTCTTCTATAGGTAACCCCTCTTGGGTTCAAGCCGACATGCATCGAAGGCCAACTGAAGAGATAGCGGACTACATGGTAAGGTGATACTCGTGCCTAACTTATCTTATTTGTTCTTTGCAGGAACATAAATTAAGGCACAAAAGGGAGACTATTTGTGTCCTTTACCCTCGTCTTTCCTTGTATATAGTAATAAATTCATCATAATTTTACCATTATAAAAAAAGGGAAAAAAATGCCTCCTACGACATAAGCATACATTTCATTGGCATACCATGTGAATAAGTATCCAGCGAGGAACAACCATGCATTGTATTCCCATTTTGTGGTCATTCACCATACCCTGTCCATAGTTTCAAACACATAGCATGCATATGCATAATAAAAAAAATCAAAAAGTTTGCATTGCAATAAATTAAATTTGTTTCTCATTTTGCTTGTCACTAAATTCTTGGAATTTTTCTTATGAAAAATGAGAAAATAATAAAACATTTTTAGTCAAATTACTGGATTAATTAAAGAAATAAAATATGAATTGTTATCATTTCTTTTGAAACATCTATCTAACCTTGCATGCATGAAATTGATCAAATCCATCTCCCTTTTTATCTTTCTTCCACCATAAACCTTGTTTTCATTTTTCATGAAGGATTATCACAAAAAGGGGCATTCCTTAGAATGATTACCAACAACTTTTTAAAAGAGAACAAAACAAGGGACATCCTGTCATATGAAATTAATTATTTTCCTATGAATTAAATATTTTTTGAGAAAAATAACCATGATTTGAAATGACGTGTGACCATGTTTATTTATAAAAAAAATAATAATCATCCTTTGCTACACAATTTGAGCCTTCAAAAAAAAATCTTTAAAATTACCCTAAATAAGGATCACCCTCAAGCTAAGGGTTGACATAATGTTTGCATTTGTTTCATCCGACTGTTAGTTCACCAATACAAAAATATAAAAAAAAAAAAAAAAAGAAAAAAAAAACAAAATGATATGTTCATATCAAGAAAAAGAAAAAAGAGAAGCAAAAGTTTGAAGAATATGAATAAAAGGTCAAAATATAGAAAAAAAGGTGAACAAAATGAAAATGAAGTCAAACAAATATTGAATGAAACATTATTCAAAGATCCTTGTTCGAAACAACCATCACATAACGTTTTTTTGCCTTTACTATAATTTACTTCCATACCCCTAGCCTTGGCCACAATACAAGTTTAATAAAGTCCACACAGATCAAAGATTGGTTGTTATCTTTTGAAGGTTTTAATTTAGAGGAAAATTTTGATTTACTAACAGGTTTGTTCTAAAAAATGATAAAAAAAGGATTGAAAAAGTGTGTTCAGAGATTTGTTTTTAAACACTAGGGCAATTTATTTTTTGATAACATGTTTCTAAAGCTTCAAAATTAGCATGGGCAATCAGGCAATTAAGCTAAATTTGGGTTGTCCCCTTTCAATTCATTCTTCATGAAATTCCATCTTTGCTTATACAATATCATCTGCTCTAAGCTTAAACCTTGACCAACCTTAAGATAGTCCATCTTTATCAATCCCAAACCCAAATTGGGGCAGTCACTCTGTTTGTAATTCATATATTCCCATCATTCATTCTGAATTGGGGTATTTATTTACATTGAAGACTATGATCACATTAGGGGCAACTTGTGACAACCCTGTCATTTTTCAATCTCCTCAATTTGGAAAAGTCAAACACGCTTTTGTTAGTTTTGAAATGGTGATTTTAGCTAAGAAGTGGGGGGTGAATTGGCTTTATAAACACTTTTCGAAAGTTTAAACCTCCTTTCAATTGAATCAAATAGACTGGAAAGTTTGGATGTAAATATAGTAGACCAGTACACTTTCAGTCGATTAAATATAAAACAACAGACTAATTTGTTCATGGAGTTATGAAACAATCGATTAAAAAGACAAATCAGTCGGCTAAAATACTAGAGATTTATGCAGAATGCATACTTTGCAAATTCAACTCAAACAACAATCTTTTACATACAAGACTTGTTCCAAACAATATTTTTAACAAGTATACAGCCTCAGATTACACAAGAACGCATTAAATCACACCAAAGTACGAATTGCTTGGTTTTCTTGAGTTTTTAAAGAGATTCAAAGTGAGTGAGATGAGGGAGAGAGAATTGCACAATTGTTTTTATACTGGTTCACTCAATCACAGAGCTACATCCAATTTACCAAGACAACCTAAGCCTGGTTTCCACTATATTCAAAAGTTTTACAAATCACACACCAAGATTACACTTTTGAACAAAGAAACTCACAAGATTTTTGACTCACACAAAAATCTAGACACACACACCTTGCAAGAATCACACTTACAGACCTGAAATCTCATCAGGCAAACCAACAAGAGGCACAAGAACATCCAAACCTGATGGTGGTTGTCCCTAGCCAACCATACATGTGTTCTTCAAGCTACTCACAAGCCAAAGTGCCTCCAAGATCTTCAAGCCACGAGTTGCAACTGTGTATTACAGAGAGAGAGCTTTCCATAGAAGAATGACAAAGTTCCGTGCTCAAAAACTCAAATTCGCATCTCTACTCGCGAAAACACAACTTATATAGTCTGGTTTAAGTGAAAACAGTCGATTGAATTTTCCATACAGTCAGCTGATTTCACTTGACTTAAGTGAAATCAATCGATTGAAAAATAATTCAATTGACTGAATGCATTCATATCAGAAACTATATACAACAAGCCTTTTTAACCTATTAAAACCCATTTAACAAACTAAAAGAGACACACTAAGACACACAAGACATCTAACCTATGTCATAGCATACCAACATGATATAGCACAAACACATTATATTTAACATGATATTTTCAAATTTAACACACTAATCTTCAAGTGGATCTTCATCAATCTTCATTAAACACCTATGATCTTCATGCACATTTCCTTCATACCATCAATAATTGGGGAAAGCCCAAACACATTTTGTGCCCCGAGACCAATTCAAATTGGGGTAACTCCCTAGTTAATCCTCATCACCTCATCCAAGCCTTTTGAAGCCTTTGACAATTTTATGCATGTCATTCAAATAGTGTTTCAAAATAAATGATTAAAAAAAAGATTTCATTAGTAAACTGATTAGACAAAAGAAATGATTTGAAAAAGTGAAAACATATCAAAGTAGAATGATTCCAAGAATTTGAAATAACAATGAAATGGGGATCAATTCGAATTTGTTTTAAACAAAAATGCTAAAGAAAAATCCATACATAAGGTATTTCATACATCATACCAAGTCATGCATACGTGAGTCATTCATGTTTTTGAATAAAATATTTTTGACCTTTCCAAACAAAACCCTCTTCACTCATATGAATGGTTATCGAACCTTTTCGTGTTAGAAGGAAGAAAATTTAAAAAAAAAAATACACAAATTTTTTCTCTGATGTTTCTCAAAATTTATGGTCCTCTTCATTCATATGAATGACCAATATACCCTAAGCCCAATTTCCACACGGTCCCCCAAGCCTAGTTCCCACACTGGCCCCCAAGCTCAGTTTCCACACCAGTTCCCAAGTCCAGTTTCCAGTTTCCACACTAGTCCCTAAGCCTAGTTTCCACACTAGCCCCCAAGCCTAGTTTCCACACTAGCCCTCAAGCCCAATTTTCACATTGACCCCTAAGCCTAGTTTCCACAATAACCCATTTTTGTCTGGCCTCAAGCCTAGTTTTTTCTAGCCTCTAAGCCTAATTTCCTTGCTATCAAATTAAAATAAAAGAAAAATGAAAAGAAACAAATTCCACCCATGCATCCACGCATTCACATATGCATTATCATATAGGTTCAAAAAGAAAATCATAACATGTCATACATCATCACGTTATGTCATCTATCATAGTCCACAAAATCATTGAAAATCATTTCCAAAAAAAAAAAGAAATTTGAAAAAAGGTCAGCAATGACAATTTTTTGTGTAAGTCTCATAAATATTAGGCATTCACACGGTGTTTGTTGACACTTCAAGAGCAAAATCCAGGTTTTCCTTTTATTCATCAAGACCCTCTACGAGGCAACAGTCATTTATATCATTTGTTTACATCAAGACCCTCTACGAGGCAACGGTCATTGATATCCTTTGTTTACATCAAGACCCTTTACGAGGCAATGATCATTGATTTCCTTATGTTTACATAAAAATCCTCTGCGATGCAATGGTCATTGATTCCCTTATGTTTACATCAAGGCCCTCTACGATGAAATCGTCATTGGTTTCCTTACGTTTACATCAAGACCCTCTACAAGGCAATGGTCAAGGATTTTCTTAACACTGAAGCTCTCTAAAAGGCAATAGTCATCGATTTCTTTATATCAAGGCCCTATACGATGCAATGCAATGATCATTGATTTCTTTGTCACATCGAGGCCCTTTGCGAGACAATGGTCATTGATTTCTTTGTCACATTGATGCCCTCTATGAGACAATGGTCATCGATTGCTTTATGCCAAGGTCCTCGGTAATGCAATAGTCATTGTTTTCTTTATCGCATTGAGGCCCTCTACTAGGCAATGGTCATTGATTTCTTTACATCAAGGCCCTATGCGAAGCAGTGGTAATTGATTTCTTTCCTTTTGATATAGACCCTCTCTTCGGGATTGGTCTAACATATTTTTTTTTTCAAAAAGTTAGAAAAGAAAATATTAAAACAAAGTGATTTGTCAGATCGAGATTATCTACATGGTAATGGTCACCAAATCTTTTGGATATAGACCCTCTCCTCGGGATTGATCTAATTATTTTTTTAAAAAGTCAAATTTGAAAAAGGAATATGGTGTGTAGGATCGGGATCCTCTATTTGGTGATGATCATTGATCGAGGTCGTACCCGACCAAATAAAACATGAAAATGTAATACTCAATAGTTCAACCAAGGTTATCTCTCAGTGACCAAACCTTTCATTCAAATCTTTCCAAAAGTAATTCAACACACAAAACAAAAATGACTGCTATGATATAAAAATCGAAAATCCCATACATGGGTCATGTTGCAATTCAATACAATCCATAAAACGAAATGTCCAAGCTAGCAAATGAGTTCAAAACGTAAAATCCACATTGGGTGCTATCAAGAACATGGAAATAGAGAATGGGGGAGAAGATGTGACTTCCCATGAAAAAAATTACCTAAAACTCGTGGTCAAATCACCACATTTCTACATATTACAAAAGTGCCATTTTGTCACTCAAAATTACAAAAATGCCACTGTAAGCTGAAAATGGTGGCCTAGTCACGTGGACAGACTAAATGACATGGCGCAGATGTGGCAATGATGTGGAAACTCTCTCTTCATCTTAAGATTAGTGTCCAAGCTCCAAAATTTTCTTCACAAAGTACCTAAAAATATTTAAAGACAAAGATTGGACCAATTAATGCCAAATTACGTAATATTCGAAAAAATGGCCCAATGAAGCCCAATTGAAGAAAATTACCAAAAGACAATTAAACACTAAACAAGCATCAAGATGGGCACAAAAAGGAAATGGAATAAGGAAAAATAATGACTCATCAAAAATCACCCACACTTACCCTTTTGCACTCTTAGGCAAAAACTAAAAGGCATAGTGAAGCAAAGCAAGGACAACACAAACAAAACAAAGAGAGAGAGAGGTGGAGAGATAAAGAGACACGACACAAAAGAACAAACACGAAACAGAAAAATGGAAACACATAAAACACAGAAGGATTCACAGATGTAAGAAGTCCATGAACATTATCCAAGCAATTCCAAACATGTCTAGTACTCAATTCAACTCAAAGAGAGAATTGAAAGCAACATAACCTCAGAATATGTACTGTATCACTCAAATCTCTAGGCTACTGTTTACTCTCAAAGCACCCCTGAAAAGCTAACATCAAACAGACTTGGCAAGCCTCTAAAATTAACAACCAAAACAGATGTAGATCAAGATTAGAAGGACTTTTCAAGGTTATAATGGGACAGAGGAAAAGGTGTGGAACATATGGATTAGTAGCTAAAAGAACCAAATCTCTTTTCTTTCTTTTCATTTTTTTTCATTTTTTTCTTTTCATTTCTTTTATTTCTGAGTAGAGGAACAACAATTTTCAAGTCCGACATTAAATGTACAAATGAGCAGTCCCAGAATAAAACAGTATGCGCACAACCACACTTATTGTGCGCAACCACACTTAAAAGAGCACCCATTCCAAAAATAATTCCAAAGCTCCAAAATTTCCTAAGGCAGGTTGAATCATGGTTTTTCAGGCTAAGGGCTTGTAATGAGCTATAAAACAATGGAAGGGTGTTGATGAGTTCAAATTTTTGCCCTCATTTAATGTTTAAATTTGAAGGATTTAATTGAATTTCAGTGTTTAAAAGATTGATTTAATCAGGATTTGTGATTATTAAAAAGGAAGGAGATGGCATTTCTATACAAGATGACTTTCCTGATGAAGTCCTCCTAGCATTAACTATTGTGAAAGGTATGTTTCCTGAACCTTGGTTTGCTTATGTTGTTAACTATTTTGTTGTTTCTTCTATTCCTCCTTCCTTTTCCAAGTATGAAAGAACCAAGCAAAAAAGTGAGGCAAAGTATTATATATGGGAAGATCCAACCTTATGACGCATTGGTAGTGACCAAGTCATAAGGAGGTGTGTTCTAGATGTCGAGATACCTTATGTGCTTGAGTTTTGTCATTTTTCTCCTTTTGGTGGATATTATGGCACACAAAGAACAAGTAGGAAAGTGTTGGATTTTGGATTATATTGGCCTACTATCTTTAAAGATGCATGGAGGGTGTATGAAAATTGTGATCAGTATCAAAGGGCAACCATATCCATTACAAGAAAGGATGAAATGCCTCAACAGCCCGTGCTATATTGTGAGATATTTAATATTTGGGGTATTGATTTTATGGGACCTTTTCCTCCTTCTTTTGGGTTTACTTTTATTTTTCCTATTGTAGACTATGTTTCCAAATGGGTGGAAGCCATGGCTACAAGGACTAATGATGCTCGAGTTGTCATGAGTTTTGTCAAGTCTAACATTTTCTGTAGGTTTAGGATACCACGAGCAATCATCAATGACCAGAGGACTCACTTTTTTTAATAAGCTGCTTGAGAACGTGTTGATAAAATATGTGGTGACACATCGCGTTGCTACACCATATCACCTTCAAACTAATGGGCAAGCAAAGATCGCTAATAAGGAGATTAAAAAGATACTGGAGAAAACAGTGAAGCCTAGTCGAAAGGATTGGGCCACAAGATTGGATGGTGCACTTTGGGCACATAGGACAACTTACAAAGCACCTATAGGTATGTCACCTTTTAGGGTGGTTTTCGAAATGGCTTTTCATCTACCTGTGGAGATTGAACATCGGGCCTATTAGGCCATCAAAGCTTGCAACATGGACTTGGAAGAAGCAGGGAAAGAGTGAAAACTTCAATTGCAAGAACTTGAGGAGATTAGTCTTGCAGCCTATGAAAACTCAAAGTTCTACAAGGAGAAAACCAAGAAGTTTCATGACCAAAAGCTTGTGGCTAGAAAGGAATTCAAGGTAGGCCAGAAGGTGTTACTATACAAGTCCAAGCTAGGTCACATGAGCGGTAAGTTACGCTCCAATTGGGAAGGACCATTCGTTGTTATATAAGTCTGTCCTTATAGAGCAGTGGAGATCAAGTGTAATATCCCGTCAGGATTATACTAATTTTTAATAAAATAAAGAAAATAATAAACATGCTGCATTTAATAATACCTCATTTCCCAAAATGCGGGAAATTTAAAATTTTATTACATAAATAAAGTACTCTGAAATCCATAATTACAAAACTGGAGTTTTATCAAATAGGCCATAAGCCTTTACAATTTATTTCCAAAACCATGAAATAAAACATAAAACATAAAACTCCTGAGATATCCGCTCTCCGTGGCTAAGCTCCACCAAAACCACCTGCATCAACATCATCTGCTCCTGTGTATCGTGTACACGATCATCGTCAAACACAAGCAGATAGGGTGAGCTTAACAAATTAATCATATAAACACATATACATATGTTAATCACCAATATACACATATATTTATATCATCCCAACACATCATAGAAATTCTCTCCTTTGATTCCACCTCGCATGGCCACAACCATGCTATTTGCGTTCTACATCTCCTAGTGAGTACTTCAAGATGACTTGCTGCCATACCTATCAGCCATAACCGATAGAGCACGTGCAGGAAACCATTGCTACGGCTCACACACCGTAACGCCAGGTGGAGTTCCCAAATACGAACATAGTTCGTAACGTCCCAAGACTACCAAACTTGTCAGTCAACAACTGATGAAGGCAATCTATCTATACCTATCCGTACTGGCCACAACTAGCACACTCACACCGGCCGCACTCGTCAACCCGAGCCACAACTCAAGAGTTCCTCGTGTTCATCCACCATCCCGAGCCACAACTCAAGAGATGCTATTCCGAGACACAAATCAAGGAATACCATGTGCTTAATCCCCTATCCCGAGCCACAAGGTATACGTTCCGAGCTTAACTCAAGGAACACCTGCAATCCCACCTTTGAAGCAACACCAGAAGCCTTGTAGATCACGCCTACAGAACCAACAACCCAACGTTGCAACAGCAAAATCGCCTGGCGGGGGACACGTACCGCCAAGCACTACCAGCTCCCAGATCGCCTGGCGGGGGACGCGTACCGCCAGGCGCCAAGCGCCTCATAAATCTCCAACGCTGTAGACACCGCCTAGCGAGATCACCCTCACCGTTAGGCGCACGAGTTCTAGTTGCCCACTAATGTAGCAGCTATCGCCTGGCGAAACATTCTCTACCGCCAGGCGCCACGCTGTTCCAAAGCCCACTGTCTCACAATGATCGCCTAGCGGAATCACATTCATCGCCAGGCGCCACTTGCACCAAAAAGCCCCTATTATGTGGCTATCGTCTATTGGCTAAAACCCCACTGCTAGGCGCCCCACCAGTAGCCTACATCTGACTGGTTTTTTTCACGCTTATATCTAGTCCTAACACTTTAATCATGTAACATCATGCATCCAGATCTCTAAATTCCCTAATATCTTGTTTAAAGTACTTATATTCATACCCTTAGACAATAACCAATATCATTCACAACTTACAAAGGTTGCTATACTTCAATTCTCTCAAAGAATTTATCATTCCCACCCATTTGAATATCTAATCCTTGGTACTCAACAATTGAACTGTCATCTCTTTGCCTATAACCAGTAGCTATTGTACCTGCTCAACAATCCTCCTTACATTAAGGTATCCCCTTTTTCATCACAACATTGATAATCCTTTCCTATTTTCAGCCTTAATTTAATGTTATACTTTCATTAATTCTTAATGACAGAACATCTCATACCATCAAATCAAATACCACGAAAATCTATTCCTTTAATTGTCATCTCACTTTGGTACCTAGCCATCTCAATAGCTCCTCTCCCCCAACCTGACAAGTTCTAATTCCCTCTCTTTTACCACTAGTTATCAGCTAGGTCCAATCTCTATAGTAGTTTCAATCCTGCAATTATCCTCACTCATGACCCAATTTCGTTCCTCGACTACACTCAGCACCCAAACACACCAATCTGCTAATCTGATATGGCGCCTGGCGACAACCATAGCATTGCCTGGCGGCAACCATAGTGTCGCCAGGCGATTCCTGTAATTTCCATGAACCATCAAATTTCTCCATGCCCTACGAACCTTGACTTATGCATACAATTCTAATTTCAATTGATTTCACAGTTCCATAGCATACGACACCCTTTACAACGCATTTATTCCCTCTTTATGGAGCAACTAAACCACCCATTTTTCCTTAGGATAACAAAACTCTAATTTCCAACCCTAAGACACTCATCCACTGTTCCATTCACTCATGTCGTCAGTACTTAAAATTATACATCATACAACGTCAAAATCATTCTTTAATAATTACAGTTAGCTCTTCCACTGATCAGAAACAACCCAGATCACATAAATCATTGATTCAGCCAAACTTGCTCGCGTTGCCTGGCGGGTCACTCGCTACCGCTAGGCGCTTCATCCATTTTTTCTTTTTAAATGGTGCCTTAAAGCTAGGCTAATTACCTAAAACGAAAATGGCTTAATGGTAATGTTAATTACAATTCAATGGTCCTTTATGGTCTATTTTTCAGCCACCTCAAGGCTGCCCTTTCATCTAGGGTTTCCTTCAACTCTTCACATTCAAACCCATAACCAAAATTTGCAAAAATAAAGTTTAATTTGGGTTCTCCAAGGCTTGATCCCATAACCATGCCAATGCCAAGTCAATGACAAACCATTAAGTCAATTCATGTTTCTTACTAACGAATATAATTCAAGGATTATATCATTCACAACAAAATCACATATATAAAAATATAACAACAAATAAATAACACATAATTGGCATACATAGGACTTGAACCCAAGTCTTCTCATACAATAAAGTACTCTCAACCACTTGAGCTAGTACTTTTCTAAGTCATACAAATCAAAATTTAATGCCATAAAGACTCCCACTTACCGCATTTATTAATTATTTATTTATTTAATTAATTAAATTCCACGGGTCTTACATTCCCCCACCTTAAAATTTTTTGTTCTCGAAAAAGAGAACTTACCAGGGAATAGGTGAGGATAAGATGTCCTCATGAGATCCTCCATCTCCCACTTCATCTCCTGGGTTGCCTCGTCCCAGAGAACCTTCACAGTTCGAATCTCCTTCCCTCTGAGTTGTTTGACTTGAGAATCCAAGATTCTCACTGGTCCAACTCCGATTGTCAGGTCCTCCCGCACCTGCACATCATCCTCCTCCAGCACATGAGTAGAATCCGCTATACACTCCCTCAGTTGCGATACATGGAAGATATTATGTAGGTTTGCCAAGTGTGGTGGCAAGGCGATCTCATACGCCACTGGTCCAATCCTCCTAGTTATTTGATACGGACCGATGAATCACAGAGTTAATTTCCTCAACTTCAGTGCTCTCCCAATACCTTTCGTAGGAGTAATCCTGAGGAATACATGGTCACCTGCCTTAAACTCAAGCGCTCTCCTCCTCTTATCTGCATATGATTTCTGCCTGCTCTGAGTCGCACACATCCGATCCTGTATCACCTTCACTTTCTCAATAGTCTCCTGTAAGAACTTTGGCCCAAGAACCACTAACTCTCCATCCTACTGCCAACACAATGGTGTCCTGCATCTCCTACCATACAAAGCTTTATATGGGGCCATCCCAATAGTGGAATGGTAGTTGTTATTATACGTAAACTCCACCAGTGGCAACATATCACTCCACGTTCTCAAGTGATCCAACACACAGGTTCTCAGTAAGTCCTCCAGTGACTGTATAGTTCTGTCAAACTGACCATCTGTGATGAAGGATTATCTTGTTTTCTTTTAGAGTTATGAATATGGTGAAGTTTTTTAAGAAAGCTTTTTGAAAATTCCCACTGGACATTAAGATAGCAAGCTATCTAGATGTGAAGGTTCATTTCTCAAGCTCATGAAAGGAAGAAGAGAGTGTATTCAAACTTTAAACTCACATGACATTAACAACACTTAAGGAGCAAAATGAAAGAAGAAACATTAAAAATGAAAAGCATAGAAGATGAAGCATGGAAGAAGCACGCCACTCATAGGGGGGATCTAAGCCAACCAAACCCTAGAGATGATTGATGGTACCGCCACTTGTAAGCAAGATAAGGCAAAGGTGAGTTCACTTCTAGGAAGGAGAGCTCACAGAAATTTGATGGTTGAAACACAATAGTTTAGAAACAAAATGATCAACCCTTTTACAAGACAAGGAGCACCCTTTAAATAGGAGTTCATAGGGGTCCTTTAGCAAATACAAAAACATGGAATGGACTGACAAGCAAACCCTAGAAACCTAAAGCTAGTGAACTCTCGGCCAAGTGAAGGATCATGATTGGTGGACGCATTCCCATGAGGATTCTAGGCCAAAAGAGGAAGGAGACCAAGTAGCCTTCAAAGGAATAAACTAAAAAGGCAAAAAGAGACAAGATACATGTCTACTTTTGCTTTCGCTTTCCTCTCTCTTCCACATCATCCATGTGCTCCAATCACCATGTGCCACCTAGCCATGCACCACTTCTTCTTAATTACCTACAAAACAAGATAAACAAGGATTAGTATGTTGGTTTAAGTTAATCTAATCTTGGTCAAAGGTCAACTTTAGGGTCAAAGTCAACAAGTCAACCAAAATAAGTCAACTAGAAACCAACTTAAGGAATTCAAACTAAAGTGATGCAAAACAAAGATAAAGATGATGGAATAGAAGACTCCCATCTAGACATGCTTCTAGTGATCCTTATTGAGGGAGCTTCTAAGGAGGTGGAGGTGGTGGTGGTGGTCACACCTTCATCAATCTGTCTGAGGATGATAGGCTGAGCTAATTCTTAGCTGAGTGCCCAAGGCGTTCTGCAGTGACCACGGCAAGTGTGTATCGAAGTCCATGGAAATACTGTCTCATTTCCACTGAGGAATGTCAAGAGGCTCAATCTTCGCTTTCTGACATACCAAGCATGAAGCAACATAATCTGCCACATCTATCTTCATACCCGTCTACTAGAAGGTTGCTTTCAAATCCTTATACATCTTAGTCATACCTGGGTGTATGCTAAGACGACTTGTATGCCCTTCCTCCAAGAACATCTTCCTCAATACAGGGCTCTTGGGTATACAAACCCTTTCTCTGAATTATAGGATACCATCCTTACCCATCCTATAATCCTTTCTTTTATTAGTGCCCAACTCGTCAATAATCTGCTGCAGCTCTTGATCCTTATCCTGTTCCACCCAACCCTCGTCTAGGAACCCGTTAGTGATTCGCAGCATGATGCACCGTATATGATTAGTGCCTGTTTTTAGACCCAAGTTCATGTCCCACAGCTTCTCTATGAGCTCCAACTCCTTTATCATTATAGCAGACACATGCACCCTCCTTCTGCTTAGAGCGTCTACAACGACAATGGCTTTGCCAGGATGGTACAAAAGCTCAAAGTCGTAGTCTTTCAAATACTTCATCCACCTACGCTGTTGCATGTTCAGTTCCTTCTGATTAAATTCAAGCTTTTGTGATCACTGAACACCTGAAATTGCGAACCATACAAGTAATACCTCCAAGTCTTGAGGGCAAATACTACTGCAGCTAACTCTAAATCGTGCGTCGGGTAATTTTTCTCATGCACCTTCAACTGTCTCGATGCATAGGCCACATGTCGTTTATCTTGCATCAACATACAACCCAGCCCCTGATACGAGTTATCACAGTATACCTCAAATATTTTAGTCGTGTCAGGAATAGCCAAGACTGGTGCGATGGTCAATATTCTTTTCATATCTTCAAAGCACGCCTCACACTCATCTGTCCAGGAGAAAGGCTGATCTTTTGTGGTGAGTTGTGTCAATGGTTGCACCCTTTTAGAGAACCCATCCACAAATCGTCGGTAATAGCTGACCAACCCAGAAAACCTCTCACCTCAGTAACTGTTTGCGGTCTCTCCCTCTTCACCACAGTTTCAATTTTAGCCGGATCCACGGCTATTCCTTGGGTTGAGATCAAATGGCCCAAGAATTGTACCTCATCTAGCTAAAATTCGCACTTGGACAGTTTCCCATATAGTTGGTGCTCTCTGAGGATTCCCAACACTACTCTCAGATGCTCCACATGGTCTTCCCGACTCTCAGAATATATCAGTATGTCATCAATGAATATGTAAGACCCGTGTAATTTAATTAATTAATAAGTATGGGTAGTGGAAGCCTTTATGACATTAATTTCTAAATTGTATGATGTGTAAAAATATTAGCTCAAGTGGTTGAGAGTACTTAAATGTGTGAGAGGACTTCGGTTCAAGTCCTATGTATGCCAATTGTGTGTTATTTATTTGTTATTGTTTTAAACATATATTGATCATGTTGTGGAATAATATAATACTTGAATTATATTAGTTAGCAAGAAACATGAATTAGCATGATGGTTTGGCATTGATTTGGCATTGGCATGGTTGTGGGTTGAAGTCTTGGAGAACTCAAATTAAACTTTATTTTTGCTTAATTTAGTTTTGGCTTGAATTTGAAAGGTTAAAGGAAACCCTAGCAGACATAACATCCAAGGGTGGCTGAAAAATGAATATATGAGACAATTGAATGGTAATTAACATTATCATTAAGTCACTTTTTCGTTTTTGGCATTTAACCATAATTAAGACTCCATTATAAGGCCAATTAGTGGTAAGAAAGAGGGTTTTGTTGGCTGGCATTGGAGAGGGTATTGTGAGGAGCTAAAATTTAGAGAGAAAAGAGTGTTCTGGTGTGAAAAAGGAGCTGGATTGTGAGGGTAAGCCAAGGGGAGGCCATTGTTGAACAAAGGAAACTCTCAAGTATCCATCTTAAGCACGGAAACCAGGTTAGTGGAGCTGGACTCCGTTATTTTCATTCATGTCATTATTTTGTTGGGATGTATGATGAATTGGATGCACATATTCTGCTTAATCATGTGATTTTTCGTGGTTCTGGAATTTTTCCAAAAACCGCCTGGCGGGTGATGAATCACCGCCATGCAACACATCATTTTTGCATTAGTTTTGGGTTCTTGAAGAGGAACCACCTGGCGGCATCTCCTTGGTCGCCAGGCGACATATTGCTGCAACCCAAATTCTAAGTTTTTGGTTGAATTGCTTGGCGGTGATAAACACCCGGCAGGCGACGCTAATCGAATTGTCCCGATTTTGATGTGTTTCGTGTAAGACCCGAGAAAAATTAGAATAAAAGGAAAACACATTGACAAAATTAATGGCTAAATTAATATTGTTGATTTATTTAATTTAATTAGGTTATTAAATTATGAAATATGAAATAATTATTATTTAAGTGATTTAAATTATTGTTTTATTTATTTTAAATTTTAATATTATATGTAATGTTGAGAATATGTATAAAATTAGAATAAAAGGAAAACACATTGACAATATTAATGGCTAGATTAATATTGTTGATTTATTTAATTTAATTAGGTTATTAAATTATGAAATATGAAATAATTATTATTTAAGTGATTTAAATTATTGTTTTATTTATTTTAAATTTTAATATTATATGTAATGTCGAAAATATGTGTATATAGTTAAGTGGTGCATATTTTAACATAGAAAAGTAATTGGCTTCTTGGTTGGAAAGTGACCTTATGCGTTAATAATTGACCTTATGCGTTAATAATTTATTGGTGCATCTCACATTTTGAGGAAACTTATAACTTGGTGGTTGGTTGTAAATGCTGGGTGCTTTAGGCACTGTGTTCGAATTATGCGCAGGCTATACTCTTTCTTTTTTTTTTCTCACTTCTCTTTTAGTGGGGCCCACGAGAAATTTTAGTTTTTCTCTCTCCTCAAATTTATTTTTAATACGTGAAGTGCATGCTCCAGTGCTTATTTCATTCATTTTTCTCCTTGCTGCCAATATATTTGGATGATGAAAACAGCATCATACCCTACACTTCGTTTCTGTTTTATTTTTCCGCAAATCGTTACTCTTAGCACAAGTCGGAGGAAACAGCCAAATCTTATATTTTATTTTGTAAATATAAACAGAAAAGGCTAAGAAAAATAGGAGGTAAATTTAGTTTTAAACATTAGGGTTTTAGAGAGGGAGAGAACGAGAATTTAGAGAGAAAAAGACCGAGAGAAGCCATGGAGAAGTGAAACAAGACAGCGAAGTAGATGTTTGGAAGAACTTCACGAGGTAGGGGAAGCCAACCTTGTTTTCTTCTCTTGTTTTGTTTGCTTGATGAATGAAACTTGAAAACCATGCATGTGTAATGCAGGGAGAAGTTAATCTTTTGTATACTGTCATTGCCATGGATTATGTGCTTATGTTATCATTCCAATATTACATGAAGCTTTTTGATGATTTATACGTGTGCATGGTGCCACTGTTTTTAATTGCATTATTCTTCTCTTCTTTCATGCATAAGGGGCATCCACGGGTGATGGCTTAGTCAAGAGTTAATGGTATAGAAGAGTGGAGTGCAGAACATGCGTCGCTGCATGTTCTTTGCGGGTTCCATTTTTGTTTTTAGTGCATGTGGGAGCTTGCACATCTCCGTTCTCCTTGGCTGCCATAGCGTCAGAACCTTGGTTTGGTTAATTGGGTTCTTTGTGAAAGTGGGTTCTATGTGAAAGTGGGTTCTATGTGAGAGAGGGTTCTATTAACATGCAATTCATTTTTTCTTTCTTCCGGTTACTCATGGTGCAGGGGTATACGAAATTAACTTTTCTCTCTCCTGTAAAATCTTTCTCTTTCTTTTCTCTTTCCTTATTTCCGTTAGGTGCAGATAACACTACATTCGCGTTTCCTTCTCAAAGGCATGATTCCTTTTTCTTTCTTTTTCTCTTAGCAACCTAAAGTGTTAAAAGCTTGTATAAGTGATGGGATGGTGGGGCCGAGAGTTTTGTGTTCCAGGGTACCAAATGTAAGACTTAAAAAATTGGGTTAGAGTTTTGATGTTTTGTTATTTGGTGGAACCATAGGACTTTTGTTTTATTCCTTACAATACATGCTGCAGGCTTGACTTTCTCTTTCATCACATATAGCATGGGGTTTCTCTTTGGTTTTATTAATGAGTCATCTATTAGTTTTTCTCTTTCTTCTTTTCTACACTCTCTCACGTAAATGAAAGGGTTCATGCATTAGTTTTTTCCTTTCTTCTTTTCTATTCTCTCTCTCACTTAAATGTATGGGTTCTTCTAACTTTGGAATTGGTGCGCCACACATTTATGTTAATGTTTTTGTTGGGTTCTCATGTTTTTAGAAGGTTAGATTGGTGCATGTGTGCATGACACTACAACAATTTATAGTTTAGACCACACTAAAATAGATAACGACTAAATAAATGTAGCCTAAACATATAATAAACAACATTTTTATAAATGATGTATAAATATCATGAAAGTCCATGATTATATAATTGTTGCTTTAAACTATGTGGGCAAAACTAGTAAAAATGTGATCTAAAAACATAGGTAAGGTATAAAATCAACATGTAAAACTGTTGTCTATTGTGAGAATTTTAAGCAACGGTTTTAAAAATATTGTCATACTAAAAACCGTTGTCTATTATCTATAGCTACACTCACCTATACCACGCCTAAAAAATTGTGGTCTAATCTTTAAACCACGGTTTTTATAATTTATATCATAATTTTATGTCGTTGTCTAAAGTGATTTTTGTTGTAGTGTGAGTGCGGCCTTTTGTTCCATACATTTAAATGAATCATGTGATAGTTTTCTCTTTGATCATTTTTCTATGTTATTTCGAGTATAGACATAGCATGTGTATACGTTTATTTTGAGATGGGACCATATGCATGCAGGTAGGTGGGGAGGGAGAGATTAAGTGAGGATGTTAGATGTTTGGTTTATTTTCCTTTCGTTGTTTAGATTTTTGGTTCTCTTTAATTTCTCATATTTTTGGTTGGTGTTTTTCATTTGGTGTTATTAATTATTTTATGTGTTAATGTGTTGGTGGGATATTATGAGATGAGTGGTGTAAGACCCGGAAAAATTAATTAATTAATTAATAAATGCGAGTAGTGGAAGCCTTTATGACATTTAATATTGATTGATGTGATGTGGAAAAGTACTAGTTTAAATGGTTGAGAGTATTTGATTGTGTTAGAGGAATTGAGTTCGAGTCCTATGTATGCCAATTGTGTGTTATTTGATTTATTATTATTCTTAATAATATGCTTGATCATGTTGATTGATAATATAATCATAGAATTATATTAATCATCACAAAACATGAATTTGTTAAATGGTTGTGTATTGAGTTGGCATCGGCATGGTAATGGGTTCAAACCTTGGTAGAACCATATTAAGCTTCCTTTTTGCCAAAATTTCTTGTGGCATGAAGGTGAAGGGGCATAGGAAGCAAAGAGTGGCTGAAAAACAGCTCATAATGGAATTTGAATGGCAATTACATTCATTTTAATGCCATTTTCGTTTTTGGCCATTAACCACAAAGAAAGACCATAATAAAAAGGCAAACTAAGACAATTGGAAGGGTTTTTTGAGACTGGAAAATTATAGTATTGTAAGGAACACGAATTTAGAGGAAACAAAGTGATTAGAGAGTAAGCAAAGGAGTTGAATCATCCATTATAAATCGAGGAATCCAAGTTAGGGGAGCTGAACCCGTTTTTGCTTAAAAGTATCTCTAATCTGTATGAAAGCATGTTCCATTGGATTGTATATAAACTATTAAATTTATAAAATTAGTGTTTCTGGAAAATTTCCAGAAACTGCCTGGTGGCATAGCCCTGGTCGTCAGGCGAGCATGGCTTATACCCAATTTCTGGGTTTTGCTTGAGCTTCCTGGTGGTGATAGACACCCGCCAGGCAACGCGAACCAAATTTTTGTTCGATTTTGGTGTTCTAAGTGTTGTGGGATGACTCTACTCGGAGGGAAAGCCAATTTTAATGGTTAAGGGGTGATAGGATGTCAAACTTCATTGAAATTGATTTAAGTGATGGCTAAATTGGATGAAACAGTAGGGATATTATCTTAGGGTTGATAAATTGGGAATTTCTATAGTGACAACAATCTAAGGGGAAAATGTGAATGAATTCGTGAATGGGAGGTGTTAGGGATGAACCGTAATCCTCAAAACTAGGATCGTATTCTATGGAGTCTTAAATTGATGGAAATCAGAGTTGTTGTGAAGGGGGCAAGGTTCGCAGGTGTAGGAACTGCTTGACAGCACCCAATCGGCCACCAGGCGCCATACCAGAGTTGCGTGGTGTTTTGATTCATGAAAAATGTTGTTTTTCATATTTTTGCGGAACAGTAACCGCCCGGCGCTGGGTTTGTACCGCCAGGCGCTAGGCTCTTGATTCTGGGGGCTAGGCGCCACAATTTTTCTAGTGCGTGCAGTTTTCGTAAAACTGCATTTCCCGGTTCGTTAACTATCCGATTTAGATAAAATTTTGACAAGTGGTCCATAACATGTGGTTCTTCACTCTGAACGGTGGAGATTAGATTTGGAGGTCAGTAGCTAGAGATATACGTTACTCAATATTGCTAATTTTTGGAATCTTTAAAATGCATGAATATCCTCTTGATAATTCCTAGTAACTTCTAATGAAGCATGATTAGGTTATGTGGTAAGTCTCTATCAATTTGAATGTTCCTTTGGGTTAGTCACACGTGGAGAATTGGTTATTGGTGAAGGCATGTGTGTCAATATTAATTGCATTGATGCATATGATATATGGTGATACTTGTGTACGCGCATGATGAAGCCATCGAAGTTGAGATTATGCATGTAAGTCATGTTGATTTCTGGAAGCCTATATTCTTAATTGTGGATATGCTTATTTATAAGAGTACAATTGATTTTTACCACATATCTGCGTAAGTACTGGTGTAGCGCTTGGCGGTGGTGTTTGACCGCCAGGCAATAGCTACAAAACCAGTAGAGTATTGAAGTGTGTTGTGCTTGGCGGTAAGGGTTCTCCTGCCTGGCGACACGTGTCCCCCGCCAAGTGGTCTGGAAGCGGCAGCACCTAACGGTACGTGTCCCCCGCCAAGCGATTCTACTGTAGCAGTATTGATTTTTCACTCTGGATGTGCGTGGTCTACAAGAAATTGGTGATACCTTAAAGGTCGGCTTGTTGGTCCTCCTTGAGTTGTGGCTCGGGATAGGGGTTAAGGATGTGGCCTTCCTTGAGTTGTGGCTCGGAATGGCATCCCTCGAGTTGTGGCTCGGGATGACAGATGAACACGAGGAACTCTTGAGTTGTGGCTCGGGTTGGCGAGTGTTGTCAGTGTTAGTGTGCTAGTTGTGGCCAGTATGAATGGGTCTAGATAGATTGCCCTCCTCAACAATTAACTGACGAGTTTGGTAGTCTTAGGACGTTACGACCTCTATTCGTATTTGGGAACTCCACCTAGCGTTGTGGTGTGTGATCCATAGCATGGTTTCCCGCACGTGCTCTATCGGTTGTGGTCGATAGATATGGCAGCAAGACACCTAGAGGTACTCACTATAAGATATAGAACACGAATAACATGGTGGTGGCAATGTGATGTGATATCAAAGGATGGAATTCCTTTGGTGTGATTGTGTGATTTGTATATTTGTTGCCATATATATATTTGTTAGCTCACCCTATCTGCTTATGTTTGGCGATGATCGTACGTGGTACACGGGAGCAGATGATGTTGTAGGTGGATCTGGTGAAGCTTAGCAGCGAAGCGGGGAAAACTCATGGGAACAATTTTATAGAGTTTTATCATTTATGGTTTTGGAATAAAGATGTAATCTATTATGAGACCGTTTTGGTATTTTATTGAATTGTGAGAAGATTTGAACTTAGAGTTATCTTTATTATGAAATAAATTATTTGTAATTTCTCGCGTTTTTGGGAAATGGATTTATAATAAATGTGATTTTATTTTCTTATTTTATTTTATTATTTAAAATCCGTAATATCTGGTTAGGATGTTACAGGTGGTCCTTCTTGGTTTTCATGGGTTGCATGGTTATGGAGTTAAAGTGGTTGTTTGAGAATAATTACTTGAGTGTAATTTTATACTGTGTTTGAATGAATGTCACTCGTTGGGTTCATTGTATGAATGTATTATTTGATAAGTTGATGGGTTTATGTTATGGTTTATTTCCATGCATGATGTGATGGTGAGTGCTTTGTTGGCAATATGAAATTCTCATGTGTTGCATGTTGAGAGTGTTTTGCCTTGCTTGAAAGCTCTTGGTGGAATTTAATGAAAAATTTAGATGAATGTGATGCTATGTTTGGTTTAGTATGATTGTTTGGATTTGGGGTTTGTGTGTTCAAACCAAGGATGCATTGTGATCATAAAGTTTCCATGTTAATTGAATGCGACGTTGAGTATTATTGGATAGGTTTTATTTATGAATTTCTTTTATGAATATCATTGTTTATGGTTAGCTTACCCCCTATTTGTTTGTTTGTGTCTTTGTTGTATGTGCGATGATCGTATAACGTGTGTATTATATAGGAGCAGATGATATTGCAAATAATCTTGGCATGGAGTAGATTGACGAGAGGTTGGGGTGGACTTAGGAGTTTTTATAATATATTTAGTTGTTTTAAATCAGATACTATAAATTATGTAATTTTCTTTTATTCCAAAATTTATTAGAAGTTTTTGACAAAATGACGTTTTGAATTATGTAATTTAAATTAAAATATAAGTTTTTTTATTAATACATTTTTAATGATAATACTTTTTCCTCCAAACGTGTTCCTTTTTATAACTATCTGCGACATCCCAAAATTTGGGGTGTTACATTTCGTGTTCTGGGATGATTATGATTGGAGCGAAATCATATACTAATTTTGTTTGGGAATGAATTGATGCCATACATTGATGAAACCACATGTGTTGGGAGAATTAAATTGGAAGAAATCATATGAACATGGTTAGGGTTTGGGAAATTGAGAATTTCGTGACAATGGTAAATAATGCGCAAATTGCATGGATCCAATGTAGAATTAAGATTAACTTGATTATAAGTAGCATAAGGGGAAGGTTGGTAAATTGAAATAGGGTAGTTAACAAAGGAACAAGTTCTGGACAACTTGGGGAACTTTTTATATATTTTATGTTTTTGGAAATAAGTTGTAAACTCTCATGAGACATTTTGTTTATTACTTCAGTCTTATAAATTATGGTTTTTGGAATTATATTTGGAAGTAATAAAATTTTAAATTTCCCGCACTTTTGTGAAATGAGGTATTATTAAATGCGATGTTTCTATTATTTTATCTATTTTATTTACTTAAATCCATAATATCTAGACAGGATGTTACATTTGGTATCAGAGCCTTGTTTTCAAAATCATTTTTGGGGTCTATAGGGAGTGAGCTCATCGTGTTACGCTAACGTGATTGTTAAGACTTTGGCAAGTGTACCAAGTCGCGCAAGTAGCAACCGGTAAGACCGGGATATCGTTTCCCAAGAGACTCGTGTATACTGGCTATTTGCGTAATTAGTGACTAATTTAAACTAATGAATAAATTCATAATTTGGGTTTTTGTATGCAAGAAAGTAAATATTTCATAAACAAGTAAATTTGAACTTGGATATTTGAAGACTCTAGAAAATGGTAAAGACTAGAAATGCAATGGATTGATATTGTTGGAGTTAGACTTCACCTACTTCACTCTCATGTATATTAAACAATAAAACTCTTCTCCATT
>Ga0214543_1003097_pt1 | contig 32460 bp, 19 predicted proteins | sample CNSS2metaG_FD_160094 | JGI IMG/M metagenome (GOLD analysis project Ga0214543, IMG submission 160094) | Root nodule microbial communities from cowpea collected in UCLA plant growth center, Los Angeles, California, USA - CNSS2 | ecosystem: Host-associated > Plants > Roots > Nodule | place: USA... | reverse complement strand
GTCTCGCTTGAGCGAGACAGCATTCTTCATCCCAAAGAAAGCCTCTCGCTTGGGCGAGATGTGCTGAAGCCAACATCTCGCTTAGGCGAGCAAGAGTACTTCAAGCTGAAGAAAGGATCTCGCTTAGACGAGATTGGCAGCATCTGAACTCGCTTGGGCGAGAATGGCGGCAAGGGAAGGTCTTCACTGCACGAGCGCTCGCTTAAGCGAGCTCCTGCGTCGCTTGAGCGAGAATGGCGGCAATGGTTTTAGCTTAAGTGAGCATGCTTAAAATTGAGCGACCTTGACAGCATTTCTTCCCTATTTTCTTCCTTTCTTGCTTTCTCCTTTGCTCCTCCTAAGTTCTTTCCTTTCTCTACTCTATTGTACCTGAAATTTACCAAAACAAGGATCAAGTGACTTCTTTTCAACAAACAGAACTTGGAAGCTCATTCTGTTCTAGGTTTAAGGAGAATTAATCATGATATAAATACAAATTAAGAACATAAGTGCCCTCATTTCATGTGAAAATTACTCATTTTTGGCACTTATCAACAAGAAAATTCTTCATTGATAACCAATTTTAGTGACAAAAAATTGTTAGTTAATGATCAATTTAGATATCAATTTACAAAATAAAAAATTATTGGTTACTAACATAGTTCTTATTATAAATAAAAAAAAAATTATAATTAGTTTCTAAATTAGTCACTAAATTTTAGCTATCAAGGTTTTGGCTATTAAAAGAATTAATATATAAAGTGATCACTAAATATTAACTATCAAGATTTTAGCTACGAAAATAATTAATTTTAAATTAATCTTTATTTAATTAGTGACCAATTTGACGATCAATTATAATTTTTTATTCACAATAATGACTATTTTAATAAATAATAATTTTTTATTTTATATATTAATATCTAAATTGATCACCATCTTAATTAATAATTTTTTATTATTAAAATTAGTTATTATCTAAGAATTTTATTGTAGTGTATAAAATGTTCAAGATTACTCAACCAAAGAGAACTTTATTTACTATATTAATCCACTATAACTTAAATTTCTGTTTCAGTGACTCATGAAAAAATTTCATGAGTTTTGTTTTATTTATATATTGGTCATCTTATTTATTTTTATTTAACGTAGAATTTTTAACTCACTTATAATTCTTAACCATCTCTCATTTTCCACATTTGTTACATCTCACTTTCAAACAAAAAGATTTGTTGTTAACCATGAATATTTCAATGATGATAATTTTTCTTACCATTATTTTATAAGAGCATGATTTCCTTAAACGAAAGATTTTGATACAAAAAATTTATAAATTTAACGATTTTTCACTTATTTTATGCCGTACTCATCTATAAATTTCGCTTTGATATCACTTGTAAATTTTTCAAGGTGAGACAAAAAAAATTTGGCATCAACAAATCATAAATAATATGACACCACCTTTAACTCAAATATCTAACACTATGAATTTTTTAGTTCTTCTATTTATATATTCTCCATTTTATTGCTTTTTTCTATTCAATATAAAATTTTAAATCAATTTAGACTTTCAATTTATGTAACAATTCTTTTGCATATTTTTTTAAGAAAATAAAAACTCTTAACGGTAGCAATATTCATATTTGCAAATAACAGTTTGTGAGTTCCAAGATAGTAAACATTTAATTATTTTTGCAAAAACAGAAAAAATTAAATAATTAAATAAATTATAACACTAAAACAGAAGTGTTTGTATTTTGTAACGTCATAGTATTTTATTAATAAATTATCAAAATAATAAACATAGTTTGACCAAAATCTTAAAATCATCAAATTTAGAGTTCATCTTTGCTCTTCTGTACAATCTTTTATTTAATAAATCGTCATACATATAGAAAATAAGTAATAAATAGAGTTTGACCAAAATCATAAAACGAAACACCTTTGTTCTTTTCTCTATATAAATTGGTTGTGTATGAGGTTCTATACTCATAAGTAATTAAAAAAGCTTATAGCAGAAAAAACCATTCATTCATATTCATAGTTATCAACATAAACATTTGCATCATTTTGCAGAAAGAATGAGCGAAGAACATAGAAACGTTGCATGTGTGTTGTGTAGGTATCAACATAGACGTCACGATGGTAGTTGTGAATTTGGACAGTATTTTGCGAGTAATAGGTCAATAGAGTTTGAGAATGCTTGCAAGCTTTTTGGTTTGGCAAATTTACTTAGATTGATGCGTAGTGCTGAAGCATCTGAAAGACAAGTTATGGCTGATTCTATTCTAATTGAGGGTAACATGTGGAGCAATGATCCCATTCATGGTGCCTTAGGTCATGTCCTTACTTTGAACAATCAAATCCAATCTATTCAGAGAGAGTTACAAATTGTAAACACTATGCTAGCTCAATGCCCACTTCATACAACTTCACATGTTGCAAACACCGATGTGGTAAGAGTTCTTTTTTATCTACGATTATAAGATCATTTGTCTGTAGTTATCAAAAATACGTTTCGAATTTGAATTCTATGCTTGTTTTTTGCTACTATTAATTCTTTAAAATAGATTGATTTTGATGTTTTAAAATATATTGAAAATCTGGATTATATATATTTTTCTTCTTTGAACTTTTTTAAAATTGTGTTTGGTTCATAAAATAAATTATATATCTAATTAGTTTGATTAGTAATTCGATTCATATATTTAAGACTCTCGTTCAATTGTTTCTCTACATTTAAACCATAGAAACTTTTAAATATATTAAATCAATACATACAACAAATAAAACATAATATCTACACTCATTCATTCATACTCAGCATCAACTTTCTTTTCTGAATGTGATAGGGTGATGTTGCTGGTTCTTCTCACACCGGACAATCAAGGTATTGTTTTGTTATTTTTTTATATTCATTTTCTTTTTTTTTTCTTATTATCTTAATGTATGATATATATTATTTTTTCAATTAAGCAGTGCTGTTCCGTCTCATGAGAAAGAGGATGCTGCTCTAGAGAAAGATGATGAGGTTAAGAGAAAGAATAAAAGAAAGCATTGATTTGAAAAATGTGATACTAAATTATGTAGTTATTTAGATATCGCTCATCAAAGTTTATCTTTATAATGTCAAATTTAATAAATACATGTTTTTCATATTCCGATTACAAAGTAATTAAAGTTTTCTTGATCTGCTATCATCTTATATTGTAATAATTATCTTTCCATTATTAACTTATCTAGATACCAAATAATCCTATGACAGATATAACAATACAAGAAAAAGTTCAACTTTCCATGAATAATCACCGCGAAATAAAATTTGTATGTAAATGTTCTTTACCCACCAAAGCATCCGCAGGTAATGCCATTACCTATCATAAAAAGAGATTGTGGAAAAGTGTGTCAATAAACAACTCTTACCTTCGAACAAATAGCAGTGAAAAAAAAAGAGGATAATTATTAAATCTATCGTAAAATAAAATAAAATTTTTCCCAAGTACGGAAGACTCTAATTTTCAACATGTTTCACTTTATTTCCAAATCTTCTGTCATTACTAAAAAGAATCTATATTTTCTGTCAATTTTGTTTTAAAATTTTTTGAGAAAATATTTATAAATTTTGTTATGAAAAAAATTTGCAGAAAATTGTTGTCAATTATTTTTTACAAAAGTATTTTGTATAAAACATTTTTGGCAACAAATTTTGCAAGAAATACTTGCGAATTTTATAATTTTGTAAGAAATAATTGAATGCAAGTAGACTTCTGTTAATAGGGACTACTTACTAGGCAATATTAAACCGGTCAAGGATAGATCATATATCTTAGAAAGATATGGCTAAAAAGTAACGGACTTATGCACAAAATCATGAATGCTTTAACATATTATCTTTGGAGGATGATGGTTAACCTAATTCATGAATGTTGCCAACAATATCAGGTTCAATTATCACAAGGATTTGAAAGAAGTTCAAAAAAGTTTATATATACCTTGGAAGCAAAGCTAAGTGAGACAGATGAATGATAAATCAACCTTAAAGATTGACAATGGGAACTATAACAACTGAATTCTTGTATGTGTAAAGAAGATGTTTTTCCCTTACTTTGCAGACCGATCTTTGTCTGCGTTTTGGATGTTATATGTGCTAAGACCAGTATTGGATATATGGAGGAAAGAAATCATTGTTATCAATTTATAGGTCTTTAAACATGTCGTAAGAGGACCGAATGACAGAGGATGTTGTAAATATTTTGTCTATGGGTTGGAGCACCACAAGTGCTTTGATATATATAAAATTCTTACCTTTGGTGATAAAAAAAAGTTTGAAAATTAAAAGCAAGAGTACTAGTTTGTTGTATAAATACAAGAATGGAAGATTTTGTGTGTTGCCAGTAACTAATATTGTTATTAAAGGTGAATTATGAAATTAAATAAAATCTTTACCATTACTAAATGTATATCTGTTGAATTCAAATCTTGAAAAGTCTTGTATTCTAAATAATAACAAGATTATGTAATAGGAAAGAGATTTATAAGAATTACAAGATTCTGAAATAAAAGATTATATTCAAAGATACTACAATTTTCTTGTAGTCATTATATTTCTATTGTTTATTATTGCTTTTTTGTTTTTTATTTTACATACTTTTGTATGGTCAAGTGTTATATATATATATATATTCTATAACAGAAACTGCTGTTCAAGAGTTAGTTTTGCAAGCAATTAAGCATAAAATGCGAAACCAGAAATTTCTAGAACTAAGCTTGACATTTAACATATATAGATAGAGATTCCAGAAAAGTTGAAAGCATAACAAAGTTCCTTTTAAGTGTCTGTGTTGAAGTCCTGTTCATAGCAGAAGGTGAACTTCATCACAAAACTTTATTCTGTTAACAGAAAATGAGTCTTCAATCCAAGTGATTGCTCTTTCTGTAGCCTACAACAAACTCATAGACCTCTTTTTCATCAGCAAGAGATTTGGAAACACTTTCCCTCTGACTGCATCTCTTAGCCCAAGCAATGATCTTAGGACACTCTGCCTCTACTTTGAAATTCCCCAATGCCTCGTAAGTGTAAAACCAGGTGGAGAAAGGGATGAGAGCAATGTCAACAAATCCAAATGTGTCACCTCCAAAGTAAGGCTTGTCTCCAAGCTCCTTCTCCAATTCCTTTAAGGCCTCCACAAACTCCTTCTTTGCCTCTTCAATCCCTTCTCTTTTTCCAGCCCATATCTTCCACCCAGCATCACCTATCTGCATATTTTAACACATGAAAATGAAAATGAAGTACTATTAGAAGATGAATCACGCGTGTCTCTGTGTTCTCTGTGTTCGATAGGTATCAGATCCTGACATGTATGACACTCGACATTCGGAGGATACATATCAGTAAAGTATCTAGTTCAAAAGATTTTTCTTTTTTTTTGATAAGTGAACTTTAAACCTAACTCAATCTTGTTAAAACAGATTATAAAAGTGAGTTTTATATTGTCTATATGTTTGAGTCTCTTATCTGTGTTAGTATTCACATTTAATATAGCGGTAGTCATATATGAATTTATAGAATTTGAATGCAATAACAATTCTGTTCAATCTCATATAAGGAGAAAAGAAGAAAACTTGTTGTTAGATTTACAAGGGATTTTCATTAGAGAAATACAACATTAATGAGACTTGAATCTAACCACATAAGAAATTGACATCATTCTCAACCCAAAATTTTAAAGATAATAGATTTATGAGTCTTGATATGATGCTCTATTTTCTCATTTTTAGTTAATATAAGACTTAGATTCATATTTAGATTCTTATGACTTGCATAACATTATTCCCTGCATCTTCTCGTTAAACTACAAATACGGAGAATTTGATAGAAGGTTATGTTGTGAAAAGTAAAGGGGTGATCTAAGTTTTCTCTAAAAGAAATGAATCACCCATCATGTTGTTGAATCCATTAACAACTGCTGAGAAACATCATAAGAGAAAGAGAAAAACACGAATCAAAGGGTACTTAATCAGATGCTAAAAACAACTGAAAATTGAGCACAGAAAGAAAAAAAAGCTTACCTTTTTGTTGACAAAATCAGCCCAGAACCTGGCCTGAGATCTCTGATAAGGATCTGAGGGTAAGAAAGAGGGTTTGTCCTTCCAAAGTTCATCAACATACTCAACAATGATGATGGACTCACAGATGGGTTTACCATTGTGGATGAGAACAGGAATCTTCTTGTGAATTGGGTTCATTTGAAGAAGTAACTGGGTCTTGTTATCCAGATCCTCTTCTCTGTATTCATACTTTATCTCTTTCTCTGCAAGCGCTATCCTTGCTCTCATCCCATACATGCTGAGCCACTCATCCAGCAGAATCAACTCCTCTGCCATCTCCAATCACAACACAACACTTCTTCAAGATCCTCTGCTTTGATGCTTTTAAGGTTGTCTGACTTTCTGACAGAGCACAGATGAGCTTAATCATGTTCCTGGTTGTTGTGCTCAATTATTGTCACAATCATGGTTTACATTAAAATAACTTTACTTACCTTAAAAAAAATTGACCGTTATCGGATACAGTATCTTTAATAATATATTTTTGATTATTTTCAAACATTTATGTATTTTAGTACTGTTGAGTCAATATGACATTATTAAATTAATGCTATATATATGGGTTAGGTGGCCAGCTATGAGACTTTTATAAAAGGGTGATGAAATCGAATAGGGATATTTTAATTTTAATTTTAAGTAAGAATACATTTATATTTTATCAGTCTTATATAAATCATGATAAAAGACTTTTCTGCTTTGATATTCCCTGCTGCTGAACATTATGGCTACTTTTTATTATATATACATATAGATGCTGTTACACAAATATTAAATATCTATCCTTTAAAACTCCAACTTTACTACTGTTTTTTTAATGAAATATTATATTATAATAAAACAATAATTTATTTGATTGTAGGGTGAATATAAAAAATAAAATGTCATATAAGTACCTTTTGACAGAAAAACGTTTGACAAACTTAAGGAAAATTACCTCTTTGACAAAAAAAAACTTTTGACAAATTTAACAAAGTTTTTAAGAATAAAATCAAAGTAAATTAATTTTTTTAAAATAAAGTAATAAAATAATATTTTTTTTATCTAGATGGGAAATTTGTCAAAACTTAGTTAAAAATACTTTGTTTTAATCTATAATAGCTCGATAAAAAATCATTGCTTTTATTTTAAATGTATGAAACAATTTTGGATGAATTAATTGAAAAAAATATCACTTTATTATCTCAATAGTGCATAAAAATTGAAGGGTGTATATGAAATATTTTTTAATATTATATAAATATAACATTGAGTTGACGAAAAAGTATATCTCTCCCTTTATATGTTCCCTTTTAAATCTTATATAATTAAGTATAAAATAAAATCATATAATATATAGAGAATTAAAAATAATAATTAAATTTTTTCACTATTTTTTAGAGAAAAAAAAAAGAGTGATTGATTTTCAAATGTAAACACTTTTTATATACGATAAATGTTATTTTTGTTAATATCTTTATAATTTGTTAATATTTTGTAAATTATGTTATATTTTTGTGTTAATGTAGCGCATTACCTACATTAGTATTCAAACGCGAATACTTTTATATATAATATTGCATTATTATTTTTATTGTATAAAATCTGAATAATTAATATTTATTTCTTATTTTAAAAATTATTTTATAAGCTTTTAGTGATTATAATATTACTTTAATATTATTGAAATCAAAATTTTAATTTTAAGACCTTAAAAGAAAAAAAAAACACAGAAACACATACTATATATTTTGTATACTTTCTCTATCATAGAATTTATATTTCTATAGTTTGTAGAAAAGAAAAACACACACACAGAGTTATGAAAAAAGAATATTCCGATGTATAAAGTTGAATTTCACATCATTGGATTACTTAATTGAAAAGAATTGTAGTACAATTTAACACATGTTGTTTTTTGGAAATAGTGGTACAACACCTAATTTTTCTCTTATTTTATTCACTCAAAAATTTCTTTTCTCATTACTTTTTTTGACGTGCATTTGTAAATATTAGAATTCTTATTATAACTACGGTTACCTATAGTAAGCTATATAATGCTAAAAGTACAAAAAAATATTAATTAATACAATAATGATAACAAAAAATATTCCAAATTAATATTATACATTTATAAAGTCAATTTTTCCTCTTTTTGTTTTGGTTCTTATCATATTTTTTCTTGTTATTTTTAAATCTTTGATTCTTTTATTGCTCTTCTTTAATCCTTATTATTAATTCTCAAGTATAGTTAATTCAGTAGAAAAATATATTAACTAAAAATTCATTGATTGTTCAACCGTGTCCAAGAGTTGAAATATCCAAAGAATCAAAGCTTTTAAATTATGCAATTCTTGAAACAAAAATAAAGAAAACATGCGAACACGTTATTTTTGAAACTCAACATCAAAGTCCTGAATTTCTCCACTGAGAATTATGCCAGAAACCTGCATTAAATTCAATAAATAAAAAGCAACTAATTTTGTAGATATTTGAACTCAGAACAAAGTTTTTGTATCAAGTGAAAACACATACACTCAAAGATTCAACTTTGGTAATTTCTCATTCCACAAACCATTTTCCCAGCAAACTTCTTATCATTAACCGAATGAAAGATCATTTCTTTTTATCTGTAAGAAAGAAGAACTTAAAATTTCTGCAATATTGAAAAGATTACTCCATTTCTTTGCTTTCAGAAGTTATTGAAACAACAGTAACATGTGCATCTGTCACACAACATAGTTGACAACAAAAATTCAACAACAGATACCACAGAATCTTCTTATTACAGTTAAACCAAGAATATCAATGGAAAACATTCAAAGCTAAACCAGTGTGTGGTAACACAAGAAAGAAAACACAATCTGATACACCAAGATCGAAGCTTTATTCATTCCTGTTACGAGCATTAGTATCAGCCTTCAATTTCTGAAGATGTGCTTCATGCTGCAGCAGAAAGTTCTCAACATGAGCGAGTGGAGGAGGATGACTGCGTGAATGTAATCCCCTGACCACGACATCATATTCCCGTGGCAAACCTTCCAGAATGGCTCCAATGTGTTCTATCTCAGACACATTTTCACCCATTTCAACCAAAGAATCAATGAAACCTCTGACGATGGCAAGGTACTCTAAGATTGATTGAGTTTCCATTTTCTTGGTGTTCTTCATCTCTATCCTAACTTGCGTCGCCATGGCTGCACGAATGAGGTACACTGTATCCCAAACCTGCCATGAATGTCTGCAGTCGAACGCCAAAGGAAACATCTCTCTGGACAGAGACATTTTCAGCCATGTCGCCAGCATTTGATCTTGAACAAGCCATAGCTGATACTCTAGGGTTGCGATGTCACGTGAACGATCACTCTCGTTTGCGTATCTGATGGGAATGCGAGGATTCTCAACGAACTGCCTCAGATTGTGCCGAGCCATGACAACTTCAACTTGGTGCTTCCACGCAACGAAGTTCCTTCCATCCAGTTTAATCGGTGACTCCTCAGAGAGTGTCACTGCAGTCCTCAAAGGACCACCACCACTGCTGTTACCTTCGTTCGCCATGAAAATGCAGAAAAGAAACGTTCTTTCTTCTTTGATTGCTCCCAATATTTGTTTCAATTGTTTCAGTTGTTTCGATTCCATGCACACACACACATATATAGAACAAAGATATGCATGCATGAGAAGAGAAGAGAGGAGAAAGAAATAACTGTAATAACAGAAACCCTAACGAAGTTACCTAACCTAAGCTTTTTAACTGATAACTGTTTAACTGTTATTATAATCTTTCAACCGCCATTTATAGAAATTAAAGAAATTTTCGAAGTTTCTGTTTTGCGTAAGTAGCATTCTGTTTTGTAATTATTTTTATTTTGCTATGTCTGTGACAAAAGAGAGTCTGTTGAAATCTTTCTCATATACACTGGTTTAATTTTGTTTACTATTTTTCTTATTAAAACCTCCATGTGGTGACTATTTCAAATTTATTAATGAAAATTTTAAAATTACACGTAACAGAAGTTTAAAACTGACACTATAATAGTTAAGTAATGATGTTTACTTTTAAAAATTAAAAACCTCTTTACGAAGTTAAAACTTGTAAAAAACTTAATAATCTTCATTGTTATTAATATTAATATTTTAAATTTATAAAAAAAATAAATTTTAGATACGTGAGTATCTATAAAAAAAAATGTAAAAGTATATATAACATTTTTGTATTATACTAAAATAGAGTCGATGTGATTTTTTCTTTTAAATTAGTTTTTAATGTCATTTGGAAGGTATTTTAAGTCAGAATCTAGGTTATATATCTTTTATCAATATTATCAATTTAAGTCAGATGTTATCAATATTTTTGTGAAATATGTAAAAAAATATTGATTAAGATTTATATGCAATAAATTATAAAAAAAATATTCTTCAACCTTTGATTAAACAATGTATACTTACATTTATGATAACAAAATTTAACGTAAAGAAGTCATGGACAAAACGTAAATATTGATTGAAATTTAATTAATTCAACAGATATACATTTAGCAATGGTAAAGATTTTATGTAATTTCATAATTGGCCTTTAATTACTTTGTAATCAGAATATGAGAAAAATGTATTTATTAAATTTGACATTATAAAGATAAACTTTGATGAGCAATATCTAAATAACTACATAATTTAGTATCACATTTTTAAAATCAATGCTTTCTTTTATTCTTTCTCTTAACCTCATCATCTTTCTCTTGAGCAGCACCCTCTTTCTCATGAGGTGGAATGGGATTGCTTAATTGAAAAAAATAATATATATTATACATTAAGATAATAAGAAAACCATGAAAATGAATATAAAAAACATAACAAAATAATACCTTGATTGTCCGATGTGAGAAGAACCAGCAACAACATCATCCTATCACACCCAGAAAAGAAAATTGATGCTGAGAATGAACTAATGAGTGTAGGTATTATGTTTTATTTGTTGTTCTATCTAGATGTATTGATTTTAATATATTAAAAAGTTTCTATGGCTAAATGTTGTGTTTTTTTTTAAACTATCTTCAAAAATTATTTTTCATTCTTAAATTAAATTATATATCTATTTTTTCCCTGCACTTTATGAAAATCATGTAAATTTTTTTTTTGCAAACTATATATGGAGACCATGTGAAAAATGCCCCATGTATCATTTGTTGGAGATTATATTTTTCATGATTTTCATAAAATGTAAGGATAAAATAGGTAGGCTTAATTAATAATTTGATCTTTATATTTAAGTCTTTTATTTAATTGAATTTCTATTTTTCAAAAAACACTTCAATGTCACCCTTATACATCTCGAGTGAAGGTTGAGGTATATACACCTTGAGCGTAGGATTTGACATTAATGGATGATTTGATAGCGGTCCGATAATAGGTGGAAAAATGTGCCCAACAAATATCACTATCTAACAAATTAGTACTCTGATATTATGTTAAAAAGTGGACTTTAAGTCTAACTCAACCCCCACAAAATCGGCTTGTAAGGTAAAGTTTTTACCCTCTCTAAATTAGTCTTATCTCTAGTCGATGTGGACTTTCAACACCCCACACCGAGGTATATACATCTCAATCGTAGGACTTGACATTAATAAGTGTGGTTTGATAACGACTCGATAACGGGTGGAACAATATGCTCAACAAATATCACTAGGATAGGCTCTAACAAATTAACAATGACACATGTAAAGTGACATGTAAAGTGAGGTTTACACCCACTTATATACTATAAATTGACTTAATCTCTATTTGATGTGAGACTTCCAACAGAAACCTCTCTAGTTTTTTCTGTTTTTTTTCTTTGCCCACCTCCCACCATCTTCCTCCACCTCCCCCCATTTTCCTTCACTTCCTCCACCATCTATAAGGAACCACTTCATCTAACTCCATCCTCCTAAATACAACCAAAATATCTCTATCTAACCCCATGTTAATAGTAGCAAACAAAAAATCAAGCAGAGAATCCAAATTCGATTTAACTAAAGGCAGACAATCTCAATCATAGATGAAAAAAAAAACTCTTACCACAATAGTGTTTGCAACATGTGAAGTTGTTTGAAGTGAGCATTGAGCAAGCATAGTGTTTACAAGTTGTAACTCTCTCTGAACATATTGGATCTGATTATTCAAAGTAAGGACATGACCTAAGGCACCATAAATGGGATCATTGCTCCACATGTTAGCCTCAATTAGAATGGAATCAGCCATAACTTGTCTTTCAGATACTTCAGCAGAACGCATCAATCTAAGTAAATTCGCCAAACCAAAAAGTTTGCAAGCATTCTCAAACTCTATTGACCTGTTACTCGCAAAATATTGTCCAAATTCACAACTACCATCGTGACGTCTATGTTGATACCTACACAACACACATGCAATGTTTCTATGTCCTTCACTCATTCTTTCTGCACAAATATGCAAATATGCTTATGTTGATTACTATAAATATGGATATGAATGAATGTTTTTTTTGCTAAGCTTTTTGATTACTTATGAGTACATAACCTCAGACAACTAATTTATAGTAAGAATGTGTTTCGTTCTATAATTTTGGTCAAACTTTTTATTAATTATTTTCTGTATGTATGATGATTTATTAAATAAAATACTGTATAGAGAAGTAAAGATAAACTCTAAATTTGATTATTTTAAGATTTTGGTCAAACTGTGTTAATTGTTATAAATTATTAATAAAATATTATGTGTATCCCATGTTACAAAATACAAACACTTCTTTTTAGTACTATAATTTATTTAATTATTTAAATGTTTTCTGTTTTTGCAAAGATAATTAAATGTTTACTATCTTGGAACCTGTTATTAGCAAATATCAATATTACTACCGTTTAAAAGTTTTTATTTTCGTAAAAGATATGCCAAAACATCATTACATAGATTGAAATTCTAAATTGATCTAAAATTTTACATTGAATTGAAGAAAAGGAGCACAATGGAGAATATATAAATGGAAGAACTAAAAAATTTATAGTGTTAGATATTTTAGTTAAAGTTGGTGTCTTATCTTTTTATAAAGACCTATTAATGATTCGTTGATGCTAAATTTTTTTATGTCTCACCTTGAAATTTTACAAGCGATATCAATGCTTAGATGAGTACGACATAAGATAAGTAAAAATCATTAAATTTATGGTTTTTTTTATCAAAAGTCTTTTGTTTAAGGAAATCATGTTCTTATAGAATAATGGTAAAAAAATTACCATCATTGAAATACTCATGGTTAACTACAAAATTTTTCGTTTGAAAGTGAGATGTATCAAATGTGGATGATTAATAATTATAAGTGAGTTAAAAACTCTATATTAAATAAAAATAAAAATGAATAAGATAACCGATATAAAAGTAAAACAAAACTTGTGAAATTTTTTCACGAACCACTGAAACCGAAATTTAAGTTATAGCGGTTTAATATTAGTAATTAAAGTTCTCTTTGGTTGAATAATGAAAGTTTGAATATTTAATACACTAGAAGAAAATTTTAAAATAATAATTAATTTGAGTGACAAAAAATTATTAGTTATTATAGTAACCTAAGTATTAAATTATTGGTTATTAAAATAATCACACTATTATAAATAAAAAATTATAATTGGTCACTAATTAATTAGAGACTAATTAATAATTTATCAAAACAATTAACACAATTTGACCAAAATCCTAAAATCATCAAACTTAGAGTTCATCTTTACTCCTCTGTACAGTATTTTATTTAATAAATCGTCATACATACAAAAAATAATTAATAAAGAGTTTGACCAAAATCATAGAACGAAACACCTTCGTTCCTTCCTATGTATAAATTGGTTGTGTTTGAGGTTCTATACTCATAAGTAATCAAAAAGCTTAGCAAAAAGAATATTTATTCATATTCATATTTATAGTAATCAACATAAGAATATCTGCATATTTGTGCAAAAAGAATGAGCGCAGGACATAGAAATGTTGCATGTGTGTTGTGTAGGTATCAATATAGACGTCACGATGGTAGTTATGAATTTGGACAATATTTTGCGAGTATCAGGTCAATCGAGTTTGAAAATGCTTGTAGGCTTTTTGGTTTGGCGAATTTGCTTAGATTGATGCGTAGTGCTGAAGCATCTGAAAGACAAGTTATGGCCGATTCCATTCTAATTGAGGCTAACATGTGGAGCAATGATCTCATTCATGGTGCCTTAAGTCATGTCCTTACTTTGAACAATCAGATCCAATCTGTTTAGAGAGAGTTACAACTTGTAAACACTATGCTTGCTCAATGCTCATTTCAAACAACTTCATATGTTGCAAACATCGTTGTAATCAAATTAAATACCAATTTAGTAACCAAATTAAATACCAATTTATAAAATAAAAAATTATTAGTTATTAAAATAATTTAGAAATTTATAAAATAAAAAATTATTAGTTATTAAAATTATTGGTCATTAATTAATTATAAACTAATTTAGAAATAATTATTTTCGTAGCTAAAATCTTGGTAGTTAATATTTAATGACTAATTTATAGATTAATTTCTTTACTAATCAAAATCTTGGTAACTAAAATTTAACGACCAATTTAGAGATTAATTATAATTTTTTTATTGATAATGGTGACTATTTTAATAACCAATAATTTTTTATTTTTTAAATTGGTATATAAATTTATCATTAAATTCACTAAAATTTGTTAGTAATGAAGAATTTTCTTGTAGTTATATATATTAATTAAAATGTGTTTGTACATTTTGCTATAAATCACCTATTAACTAAATATTTAAAAAATTATTAGTTTAACTCAGTTAACTACTTGATATCATTGATCTTGATCTAAGTTTCCTTATCAAGTAGTAAAGGAATTGATATTTAAGGATAAAATTTAGAAGGTAATTATTATAATAGTTACTGATATACATATGAGTAAATGAAATTAATTACTCTCAATATCAACATTTCATCCAATTCTTTATTAACAGCTCGGATTAATAAGCCATATACAATAATCTCTTATATATATATATATATAATATGGTTGATCTTAGTTAGAGTATAAGAAATCATGGCCATCCTAAACTTTTTCACATTCTCATTAATATATAACAATATATTTTATTATTTTAAAATATATAACATATAATAATATATTGGGTTAAATAAAATATTGTATAAATGAGCAAAAATGAATTTTAAGTTTGATTATTTTAAGATTTTGGTCAATGTTTATTATTTTGATAATTTATTAATAAAACATTATGTGCGTCCCACGTTACAAAATACAAATACTGCTATAATTTATTTAATTATTTAATATTTTCTTATTTTGCAAGGATAATTAAATGTTTACTATCATGGAACTCACAAACAGTTAAGAGTTTTTATTTTCTTAAAAAATATGCAAAAGCATCGTTACATAAATTGAAATTCTAAATTGATTTAAAATTTTACATTGAATAGAAAAAAAAAGAGTAAAATAGAAAATATACAAAGGAAAGAATTGAAAAGTTTATATTGTTACATATTTGAAATAAAGGTAATTGCAAGAATAGTGATTAATTTGAGTCATAAAAAAGTATGTTTAGAAATTTATGTTTTAATTAGAAACAAATTTAGAAATAAATTTTTTAGTTATCAAAACCTTGATAATTAATATTAGTGATTAATTTAAATATTAATTTATAATAAAAACTATTTTAGTTATCAATTTAAAAATTAATTTTATTTATAATATAAATTATTTTAGTTACTAATAATTTTTAGTTTATAAATCGGTATCTAAATTAGTCTTAATGTTTAATGATGATAAATTTTCATGATATCTCCTCAAAACCCACAAGCAGTATCGAAGAAAAATTTGTCTTAATATTAACTTGGACCAGTAAAACATAAAATAGGCGAAAATCGTTAAATTTATGAATTTTTTTATCAAAAGTCTTTTGTTTAAGGAAAATGAGTCGTGTTACAGAACAATGACACAACAAAATGATCATCACTAAAATACTGATGATTAACAAGAAAAATGTTTTCGTTTGAGAATGAGATATACCAAATGTGAAAGTAACTCCCACTTGAAAGAAAAAATTAAGAATTTAAAGTGAATTGAAATATGAATGAAATAACCAATATAGAGGTAAAAAAACTCATCAACAAGTTGCTTTGTGATGCCAAAATTTAAGTTATAGTGGTTCAATATTAGTGTTTAAAGGTCTCTTTGATTTAAAAATAAAAATTTTGAACATCTAATATACATTTCTGAAAATTGTTTCTACATTTTGCTATAAATCAAGTATTCAACTGAGTATTCTAAAAAATTAGTTTAATTTAGATTTTATTTTTATTCATAATGGAAGGTATCAAGTTCTTAATAAAAAACTATTTCACAAATTCTTTAGTTTTTATTTGGTAAACCTGACAAGAAGGATTGACTTTGTTCTTATGTATTTTCATTCACAATAAAAAAAAATCAGAGATCACATAGTTTTTAATGAAAAAATTATTTTAAAAATTATTTAATTTTTATTTGTTGAACATGACAATGATTGACATTTGTTCCTACGTATTTTCACTCATAATGGAAAATCAATGATCACGTAGTTCTTTATGAAAGAACTATTTGAGAAATTAATTAATTTTTATTTGGTTAACCCAAGGATTAACATTGCTCCTACGTTCCATTAACAATGGAAAACGAGGGATCACATAGTTCTTAATGAAAAAATTATTTGAGAAATTATTCAATTTTTATTTGGTGAACCGACAAGGATTGACCTTACTCCTACGTGTTCCATTACTAATGAAAAATAATAAGGGATAACTTAGTTCTTAATGAAAAGACTATTTGAGAAATTATTTAATTTTAATTTGTTGAACCCGGTAAGGATTGACCTTGGTCCTATATGTATTTCCATTCATAATTGAAAAATCAAGGATCACCTGTTTCTAATGAAAAAAAAATTGTGAAATTATTTAATTTTTATTTGGTGAAGCCAATAAAGATTGACCTTGGTCCTACATATCTCCTTTCATAATTGGAAAATCGGAAAATCGGGGATCACGTACTTTTTAATGAAAAAATTATGTGAGAAATTTATTTTGAACCCGACAAGAATTAACTTTGATCATTCGTATTTTCATTCATAAGTGGAGAATTAGGGATCACATACTACTTCATGGAAAAACTATTAGTGAAATTATTTAATTTTTGTTTTGTTAACCCGATAAGGATTAACTTTGGTTATACGTATTTCCATTCATAATTGAAAAATCAAGGATCACGTAGTTCTTAATGAAAGAACTATTGGTGAAATTATTTAATTTTTATTTGGTGAACCCGACAATGATTAACCTTGGTTATACGTATTTCCATTCATAATTTGAAAATCAAGGATCATATAGTTCTTAATGAAAGAATTGAAAAAATATTTATTTTTTATTTGGTGAACCTGACAAGAATTAACCTTAGTCCTACATAAGGATGTCAAAAAACTTCGTACCGGCAGGTATCAGCGGATAAAACCTGCAACAGGTAGGAAATTGATATTTTAAATGGATATATGCGGATAACGGGTATGGGTATTTTGTTATACCCGCATGTTAACAAGACGGATACGGATATCATGGTATCCGTACCCATGGATATTCGTATCCGCTATACTCTAATTTAAATTAAAAAAATTAAAAATATATTATCAATTGGTTTTAAAAAATATTATTTCTTTATAAACTGTCATTCAACACTATTTAAATAGTTATTTAGACTTTGTTTAAATTTATGAATGTTATGTATTGTATTTTATTTAAATTTACAATTAAAATATGTTGTGAAATATTTTTTAAAAAAAACATGCGGGTACTTGTGGATATCCGTGGATATTAAAAAAGTATGTGGGTACTCACATAATTGATACCCGCATGGATTTTAGGAAGGGTACGAGGCAGATATTTATCTATCGGGTAAGGTACGGAGGAACTACTACTTGTACCCTACCCGCCCCGTTGACATCCTAGTCCTACGTATTTCCATTCATAATTGGAAAATCAAGGATCACATTGTTCTTGATGAAAAAATTATTTGCAAAATTATTTAATTTTTATTTTGTAAACTTGACAATAATTGACCTTACTCTTACGTATTTTCATTTTCCATTCATAATGAAAAATAAGGAATCACGTAGTTCTTAATGCAAAAACTATTTGAGAAATTATTTAATTTTTATTTGGTGAACCAGACAATAATTGACCTTACTCCTACGTATTTTCATCATTCATAATGGATCATAATGGACAATGAGGAGATCACGTAGTTCTTAATGAAAGAACTATTTGAGTAATTATTTAATTTTTATTTGGTGAATCCGACAAGGATTGACATTACTCCTACGTATTTTCATCCATCTTAATAAAAAAAAAAACTATTTATGAAATCATTTTTTTTTAACCCAACAATGATTGACCTTGGTCATACGTATGTTTATACATAATTGGAAAATCAGAAATCATGTAATTTTAAATAAAAAAACTATTTTAGACATTATTTAATTTTTATCTGGTGATCCAACATGCTCTTACATATTCATAATTAGAAAGTGAGGAGATCATGTAATTCTTAATAAAAAAATTATTTGTGAAATTATTTAATTTTTATTTGATCAAATCGATAAAGATTAACCTTAATATACATATTTTCATTAATAATGGAAGATAAAAAATAACGGAGGTGTTAATAAAAAAAATTATGTGAGATATTATTTAATTTTTATGTCAGCCCCACAAGGATTTACTCGGTCAGTACTCGATATTATTGTTCTTGATCTACGTTTCCTTATCAAGTAGTAAAGGAATTGATATATAAGGATAAACTTTAGAAGGTAATTATTAAAATAGTTAATGATATATGACAATAAGATAAATGGAGATCTATTTTACTTTATATGAGTAAATGAAATAAATTACTCTCAACATCAACATTTAATTTTATTTTGTATTAATAACTCAATTAATTTGATGGGTCATAGATGCACATAACAATCTCTCGTATAACAGCTCAAGGTCAAATTCATCTCGGTACATGCTTTATGGATTTTTTATATAAAAAGTTTTATGTTTAAAGAAAATGTGTTCCATTACAAAACGATTGTACAAACAAGTAAATAAAATATTGGAATATTCAAAAAATTTAGGTGTAAAAAATATTTTAAAATAACAAATATATAAAATATACTAAAATTAAATGAAAATACTTTTATTTTTATATATGTTAAAAAAATTAGGGGGGCTGTAACAACCTTAAAATAGTAAAAAAATCTATCCATAAGGTCCTTACATCTTGTACATTAAAAACTTGTCCAAATAAGCCATAGACACGTGTAATAATAGGAAAATTATCTTTTTGTCAGATTTATTTTTATAAATTTGACAAAATTTTTATAAATAAAATTAAAGTAGATTATTTTTTATTTTTTAACTAAAATAAAGTAATATTTTTTTATTTTAATAGATATTTTTTCAAAGTTTGTAAAAAAAAATTGTTAATCTATCATTTTTCATAATAATAAAGTGTCATTACAATCTTTTTGAACACTTTTTCAAAAATAACTAGTCTAAAAAAGAAAAAAAATCAACACAAAAAAAGACACTAATAATACACCATAATACATATATATATATTCTAATTATCATTTGTAGTTTCATCTATTCATTTTTAAGATCTCCTTCAACTATCATCACGTAGACTCCATCTTCTACATAATTGATAAAATTTAGTAAAGTAAATATATATATATATATATATATATATATATATATATATATATATATATAAATAATCGATGCATAACACTAAATTAACAAATATTTTACTTCTCCTTAGAAGCACTAAGTACATACAACACCTACAATTCAATAGACCAATTATGTCATCACATTCATACACTTTCATTCTCTTAAAATCATCACACTTCGATAGCGTTTGATGATCTTGTGTTACTACCCGAGAATGTATATGTGAACAATTCCGATCCAGCTGCTTTAGGTGACTCAATCCTCCAATTTAGTCATTTTAGCTTCTCATTAGTAGAAAGTTCATTATTTAGTTCAAAATAATAGATCTTAGATAGAGTTAATTGGATGGTTATAACACAATTAAACTAATTCCCAAATAAAAAACTCCAATCAAACAGATCAATAGATCCAAAACTAAATCAAGCAGATCAATCATTTAAAACAACAACACAACTCAAATTCATCAATTCGGTCAATAGAAATCGAACATGCAAAAATATAATTATAGCTCCCCGTACCTCAACACAATTTTTATCTAACAAAATCCCAAGTTCAAGAGAATGTCTTTTCCTATGGTGAAAGAAAAAAATCATTTGCTTTTGACTCAAATCAAAACTTGAAATACACAAAATTTCTCAATAAAATATAATTTTCAAGTTCTAATAAAAAGTCTAATAAAACTTAAAAACGAACTAAGCAAGAAAATAATATAAACTGAACTACATAAGTTGGAGAGAATGATTATACATTATTTTATATAACATAAATAATCACGGTGTCAATTTAAAAAATAAAATTGAGGTTTAAACCATAGCATTAATGAAGAATAATAAACCACAATCCAATTAAAAAAACAATCTTCACACAAAATCACTTACAAAGACGAAGGAAGAACATCATTTGGAAGAAACGAGCTTGTCGCATATTTTTCAAATTTTCAAAATTTTAAAATTTCAAAACTTACAGAGATTATAAACGTGGAACGTTCTAGGGTGTACATAAATTTCAAAATTTAAGTTGGATCTAGGACATCCTACTTAAAAAAAAACTTGTGTTTAATTATAAAATTGTTATTGCATATTTTTCAGGCAAGATTCTTCAAGATATGTCATTAATATCTAAGTAAATAAAAGTTTGTTTAGTTATAAAAATGTTATTGCATATTTTTCATGTTAGATTCTTCATGATATGTCATTAATATGTAAGTAAATGATTATTTTCACTGTGTATACACCTGTAACTCTTTAAGATGAAGTGGTGTTAATGTTAAGATTATGTGATTAAGAGTAATTCATTTTAGTTAATTTCTAATAAGTTAATCTCCACTAATTATAAAGAGGATTAATATAATAAAAAATTTGAATTACTAAAATTTACTTCTAACAACTATTAAATTTAATAATTGTTATTATTCGCATTTGGTGGTTGGGATAAGATTTTATTCTATGATTGGGAATTGATATATAAAGGAATATTTTATTATCAGTAAATGTCATAATGATAATAATTCTCTCTATCAGTTAATAGTTATTTCTCGTATAGTAACAGTAGCTATAGAAACAATGTTTTCCTATTAAAAAAGAAAAAGATAATTGTTGTTACTTCTAATTATGAGAGGTGAATAATTTTTCTCATGCACCTTTAACTATCGTCAAACACAAGTTATAATTTGAAAAAGAAAAGCAATTACCAAAATCAAATTAACCCTTCGAAAAAATGATATTAGCCACACATTAAAACCAACCATTTTAATTACTAGTTTGGCATATAGTTGTTCATAGCATCATCTTATGTTCAGGTCTGTGAGTAAACTCAAAATCAATGTGGACAAAGGCTCTTTCAACTTGAGGAAGCTGTTCCAATTTTTCCTGCAATGTCTCACCAATGTTGTGTGCTTGATTGAGAGGCATGTCTTCTGGTAACACTATATCTACTTCAACAAAGTAATGAGCACCAAAGGTGTATGCTCTCACAGTGTCTATGTGCTTAACCTCTTCATGGTGGTTCCATATCAGATATGTCAACTTTGCCAGAAAATCAGGTGGTGCTGTTCTTCCGATTAGAGACCACACATTCTCAATCACTGTCTTTGCCCATGTGCTAATTGTGTACACTGCTATCTGCATTGGATATTCAGGATAGCATAATCATCACTTGCTTTTTTTTACATTTATAGTAACAAAACAATCATGCAATACAAGAATGACACTTTCAATAAATCATTTGTTTATGTGTGTTAGGTTTATAGAGGGAGTTTCATTGGAAAGATACAACATCAATGAGATATGAGCTCAACCACATAAGGCATTGACACCACTCTCAACCCAAAACCTTAAGGCAATGGGTTTATGGGTCTGTATCCTTATATAGTGTTCGACTTTCTCATTTCTAGCCAATATGAGACATAAACTCACACTTGGATTGCTAACAATGTTACCCTTGTAGAATCTATGTTCGGTACATCGATTAGGGATTAAACAAATTTACAGTATATAAAGGGATGCAAATCTTACCTTACAAACCGGTTTCGTAAGGTTGAATTAAGCTTAAATTTCACCTTTTAAGATGGTATCAAAACTCTCTGAAGTGTATCCTAGTAAGATTTGTTATTTGTTAGGCATATCATGTCACTACTATGAAACTATTCATTAATATATAGTCTCACGTTTGATATGTATATGCCGATGCGTTGGAGATTCTACATCGACTAGAAATAAGACAAATTAATAGTATATGAATGAATGCATACATAATCTTATAAGTCAATTTTGTCAATTTACATAAACTTAAAATTCACTTCTTAATAAGTCATTTGTTTATGTGATCCTTGAAGAATCATGGCATGTCAAGTAATGCACAAAACAGGTCTAATATTTAAACTATGAGAACCCAATGAAAAAATGGTAATAGATTCTCTCATGTTAAAGTTTCATGTCAAACTTTTAGAATTTGGGTCTAAAGTTGGAAATTTTTAGTTAGTCATTGGGGAAGCTTTAATCTTTTTCTCTCATTCACAAACTTTGAACATGTGAATATCCAATTTCTCAGAGGGGAGTGACAGAGTTATGAACTCACAATAATAGCTCCCATTGGATCAATCCACCAAGAGTACTTCACAGCAAGCACAGCAGCAACTAATCCAACTGAGTTTGTAATAACATCAAAAAAATGATCTTGTGCATAAGCTCTCACAATTTCGTTCTTAAACCTTCGACAGTAGATCATGAGTATGAACTTCACCACAGTAACAGAGGCCATAATCCCAATCATCCATTTCAACTCTTGAGAATCCATTTCAGGCTTAGACTGTCATATAAAGAATGAAGCAAGAGATTAAAAATAGATGAACTGATAACAAAATCTATGTAGCAGAATACTCAACTTTGCTACACTTGACACATCACATGTAAAACTAGAATCCAAAAGTTTTCCTTATTCATTTTTTTCTCACTCAAAGGCTTGGTTCTAAGTTGTGTGGTATGCATGGAATGTTGAAGGAGTGCAACCATAAAACCACAATTTTGAAAGAAAAAGTGAAGTTATGATTTCAACTACCTTTGTAATGAGTTGTCTACCAGACTCAATCAGAATCTGCAATCCCAATGTTGCCATCACAGATGCAAAAACAATGATACCCTGCACATGTAAAAAGTCTCAGTAAAAGTGAACAGTCATGAATTAAGGGCGGTAATGAGGGCCGGCCTAGTCCGTTTAGACCTGATCACCCGCATTCTTTTAGGCCTGTGGATTGTTCCGACTTATACGGTCTAAATTTATCTTTACTCGATGTAAGACTTCCAACACATTCCCTTCACGCTAAGATATATACATATCGGATAGATTCTGACCTGACTCTAATACCATGTTAAGGAGTGGATTTTAAGTTTAACTCAACCCACAAAATCGACTTGTAAGGTAAAGTTTGCACTCACTTATATAATTTAAATTTATCTGTAGTTGATGTGAAACTTCCAAGATATATCACTCAACTTTTTCATTTTTACTCAATATGGAACTTTCAAAAGTATACTTAATTTCTAACAATCCTAACTATATGACAGCTTACCACTGGTTGCATCCTTTTCTTTCCAATGGGGTAGTGATACTGGTTTGGGTTTCTCATGGCATAAGCTGTGAACCACAGTATGAACCCAGACAAGAGATCTAAGAGAGAATCCATGGTGGAAGCAATGACTGCTAATGATTTGCTCTCAATGGAAGTATAAACCTTTGCTGCAAATAGCACCAAGTTAGCTGCATTGGACACATTCACTGCCAGTCTCTCACTTCTTGCTAATTGCTTCATTTCATCCTGAGAAAAAGAAAACAAAAATAAGGAATTTTGAAATTACCCTTTGGAATTTAAAGGAACAGTAACATTTTATCATATGATGAGTGAATGGTGGTGAGAGAATAATGAACCTCAGTGAGAGTTCCAGGGAAATAACCCGTTTCAGTCATGGAATCCATGTCATTGTACCCTTCAAGGAGCTTCTCCTGTTTCTTGTAGTATTCTGCAACCTTGCGTTCCTTTTCTGAAACAAAGTTGAATTATAGAGCTATGCATTTTACCAATATTATTAAAACATAATCATTGAAGCATAATGGCAAGTATAGCAGAAGACAGATTCCAAATACAAACTTTGTATTACTCTATAAATAAGACCTTTGTATCATCAATAAAATCTAATGTTCTAATGTTTTAGTTGTACATTGAATGAGAGTTTACTAAGAGTATATGAGAATATTCTTAGGTAAGTTTGTTAATTTTTAGGACAATAATATTTGGATCCACCTTTTTTTATCCATTTTTAAGACACTATTTCGATCACCATTCAATTATTTATTTTGATTTTTTTGATTTTTTTTAGTAGTATGATGTAATAATTTATTTTTATGTGTCCTTACTTTCTATCATATTACAATTTACCTTCTAAAGTCTAATATTGCTAGAGATGACAAAATAGGTCAGTCCAACCTATTTTGGTTGACTCGTCATTAGCTTGTGAAAAACAGTTCAGATAAGACCGAATTGACTTTTTTTAATTTTATTTCAAAAATTTGTTTATATAAATATAAATGAATAAATAAATATTAAAAATATATTTATTATATAAATAATTTTTAAGCTTTTAATTAGTTAATTAATATTTTTAATAAAATAAATTAAAATAATTATTGTATTTACATGTTAAATTATTTTTACAACTAATAATTAAAACATAATTTATAAGTGGTAATGATCTAGACTATAATATAATTACATGTTTACATCCTTAAAACAATATAATATAAAAAATTATCCTACTACGCGTCATGTTTTTGGAAGATTCAAAACGAAAATATTATATTTTGTAAGGACTATAAAGAAAACAGCACAAAGTTTTAGTGCTTATAACGTTTTTCTTTTCAAACGGCTGGATAAGAGGGTTGCAACAAAAATAGGGTTATTACTTCTTGCACCACCCATATTTACTAACTGCACCCTACAATAATAGAGAAAGACTCAAACACCTTATATTACTGTATCACATCAATGCTGCTGTTGCATTTCATATTATATGTGTTTTGGAAAATTTAGTCTGCAAAAACTTATTCCATAACACATTTCATGCATTCTGAAAATTTTATTTTAAAAATTTTATTCTGAAATTTTATTTCAAAAATTATGTTCTAGAAATCTACTTTCAGAAATTTTATTCTGAAAATTCGAGAAACTAAATTCAGATTTTTAATATAAAGTTTTGGATTTCAATCTTATGAATGAAGACAAAGTAAAAAATAGGTAAATATTTTTCATATCTAGGCTTTGAGAAAATACATTTATTGACAAAATACACTTGTCTCTACATTTTATTATTAGTATAAATTTTGATATTATAAAAATAAAATTTACATTTAACATGATCTCATAAAATTAGTTTATTAAAGAAGATTTATACTTATTTTTATATGTATTATAATTTAATTATATTTTCAATTAATATTCTTAACTCACGTGAAATCTCTAACAAAACAAATTAAAATGCACACAGTCACAGATGCTTAGTATATCCTCTCATTATCAAGGAATCACTTTATAACCTATCTTTTTCAAAAAGAAAAAAACAAATATTCCACCAATATGATCATAAAAGCAATAAAAGAGAATATAATAAAAAGAAAAGTTTTACTTATATATGCCAAGATTCCTCCATCACTACAAACAATAAAACACGTAATTAAACAAAATTAAGCCAACCCATTACTCCAAAAACAAAAGATGATGAGATGGAAAATAAAATAAAATTTTCATATATATCTTGGAAACAATTGTAGCCACACTATGTCTCATCTAAGTTCTATTTTTATTTTTACTTTTTGTTTTAAATGCACGTAATGGATGAGAAAATTAGTTGTTTTAATTATTTTAGTTAGTTAATTTATAATTGTATCAAAACAAAAGATAATTACAAAAGATCTTGACAAAAAAATATTGGAAGGTCAAAATAATATAATTTTGAGATCATTGAATTTGACTATTAGTATAATGCTTCAAAGAATGACTTCTCTACTAAACAATTTGATCATTAGTATAATTCTTCAAAATATGTGAAGAAATATAATCTATATTGTTTTCATTAATAGTTTCTTTTTTATCACTTTTAAACGACGAATTTATTCTTTTATTCTTTATCAATATACTTCTTTTGTAAATAATATTAAAAAATAATTTATCATAGTCTAATAAACAATTGAGACACGTAGTTATTAAAAGAAAAATATATTATAATTAAGTTACAATTAAAAATTGGTTATCAAAAAACACGTAATACATTTTTTTTGTATATTCATACAAAAGTGAACAAAAAGCTAATGAGATAAAAAATAATGTTTTCGTTATCAAGTGAGACAAGAGACAAGGAAAAAGAGCATAAATGAGAAATGAAAGCAAAAAAAAAGAGTTTGTGTCTAACTTTTTTTCTTCAAGAAAAAAAAAAAGACAAAACATATGAGAGTGAGAGATGATTACAATTTGTGAAAAAAATTAAAAACACAATAAGAATGAAAATAAAAATTATCTTAATAAATATTTAGTTTAATTACTCTTTTGATTCATGATTTTTGTTTAAAAATGTTAAGTTGGTCCTCCAGTTTTTTTTAGTCTCAATTTTGTCTTGATTTGTTTAAAAACTAATGCAATTTGGTCTTTTACCATCAATCTCTTTAAATCTCTTAAAATCGATTAATGATTCTTTCATTAAAATTGAAACTTTTAATATGGATGATTTGCTTTATGATGTAATTAATATAATTCTAGTGTCAATTTTTTGACAAAAACAAGGACCAAAAGAGAAATTAAACCTAAATATTTTTATTTTTTATTATCTATTAAAATTAAATATTGTGATTTATAAAATAAATAAAAAATACATAATTTAATTTTGATCAAATCTTAAAATATAATACTTAAAATTAAAAGTTTTAATAAATTTCAAAAAAATTATATATATATATATATATATATAATTAAAAAAAAAATCAAAATTTGGGGGGCCAGGCCCCTCCCTGCCCCCAGAATCAAAAATCATCTGCCACTGATTCTGTGATTAATTACTATACATAATCCAATTATACGTGGATAAACTTTTTAAAAGGATTAGTTCAAATTTTCTACTGAAATTTTGATCGTTGTCCTCCGCACAACATTAAAAATATACAAATATTGATATATTGAAAAACTTAATATATTTTAAAACATCAATGTCATTATTTATTGGAAGTCTCGTATTTTATAAGTCGATTTTGTAGAGATGAGTTAAATTTAAACTCTACTTTTAACATGATATCAGATATGAGTAAATGTGTTTAAAATCTCACATCGGTTAGCAATAAAGCAATTTCATATATAATATATAAGTGGAGTGTTGTGTAGTTGAGTTAACCTTATGATTTGATTTTTATTATCAATTAATTAGTTTTTCAAAATATACACTTATTTTAATAAACTTTTATTGAAATTAACTTTATATATTTCAATTACTTAAAATGCAATTTTTCTTCTAAAAGTTAAGATAAATGACAACTAAATAACTAATGTAAAAAAGATAGGGTACCTTTTTCAAAATAAATTAAAAACAGGTATTTAAACTTTATTACTTTTCTAATTTGTTACAAATATATTAGTATCTCGGATGATTTTAATCATTAATTTTGAATAAAATTTATGATTTTACACTTTATATACTGAAATACTTCACTCTTTTTTCTCTTTCATTTTTTTGGGTTGTGCAATTCTTTGATTTTTCCTTTATGGAATTTTTCCATATTATAAATATCTTCTTAAAGTTTTTTAAAGTTTGACTTTTAAATTATCCCATCCAAAACTCAATTTTGAATCTAAAAATCTATTTCGAATTATAATCCAAAAAATAAAATTGACTTAAATGTATAATTTGAAACACAGTTTTAACTTTTAAATTATAAATTTTGAAAATAATCACCTTTCACTTATATAGTGTAGAATTCAAAAAGTCTTTAAATTGCACAATTCAAAACCAACCTTATCCCAAAATCCATGTTGCGAAAAAAAAAAAAAAAAAAAGAACAACTTCTTGCATTAAGGTTTAATAATCTTCACTTAAGTTCAAATAGTATGTGAAAAAATACCTCTCAACACCTCCAACTTTTCTCACCAACACCTCAACAAAAATCAAAGAATGATGTAGCTACTCCATTGCCATAAAACAAAAAGGATATAAACTAAAGTTTATACTTTTACATACTAATTATATTATGGGTTATTTAAATGTTTTTATCCTTAAATTATAATATAATTTTGATTTTCGTCATATCTTAAACTTTGTTTATTTTTTTAGATATCTTAATTAAGGAAGGTATGAATATATTTTTTTTAGTATAAAATGTTTGAATTTAATTTTTTTAATTAAATTTTTTAAAATTTATTTAAAAGTTTTAAATATATATTATAATAGATTTGAATTATTTATATCGGTCATTTAATATCTATAAATTTAATAAAATATAATTAAAATTATTAAATTCATGTATTTTTAAATATGAAAATTAAATAATCTAAAAATTGAATTAAATTGATCTAAAATTTTTAAAAAATACTAATAAATATATTTATCTCGGTGACATGATTTTAAAACTTATGTGAATAAAATTAAACAGACGAAGATGGAAATGAAGAGAGAAATGTCTTACTGGGTTTCCGAAAAAGACGATGGAAAGTGAAGTAAGTTGGGCTATTACGGTGATCATGGCTATCACTTTGGCGTGGCAACTGAAACTCCTTCACATTCAGTCTCCACGGCAAGTCTCCGGAGGCCTCCTCCGCCAGGAGCTGTTCTCCTCCGCCGGTGGCGCCGCCGCGTCTTCTACCACTCTCCGACATCACTATCTGTGTCGTTTTTTGTTTGTTAAATCAACTATTTGTACACTGAATAATGAACTTTCCTTGTTATATAGGGAAAAACTTACGAGGGTGGTGGCATTTAGAATGCTTCAAGTGGGGCTTACACGTGGCACCATTTTGGGGATATTTTTAGGGTTCGGATAGAATGATTTTGCAAAAAGGTTGCACGATTGCATAATATAGAATATAGAATATGGAGTACAACTGTGTACAATAGTAAGAATTGTGATTATTTTGTTGATTAAAAAAAAAACACTTAATTTAATTAGTTGGAGGATTGTTTGTGTTAAAATTTAGGATAAAATATATTTTTATTGTTAATTACTGAATTCTATCGTTAATATGATATTATTAACCATAATATTGACTAATAATTTTAAGGGTTAACATAATATAATTATATTTGTTAGAAGTCTCATAGAGATAAGGTAATTTCATAGTATATAAGTCAAGTGTAAACCTCACCTTACAAGCTGATATCAGCAAATATCAGAAAGTTAGAGTCTATCCTAATGAACTTTTTTTGACATTTTGTTTCATCCGCTAAAAGACCACCCACTAATTTTTTATATCCTCGGCACGAGGGGTAGCTTTATAAGTCGGTTTTGTAATTATATGTTTTACTTAATTAATATGTTTTATGACATAATTACTTTAAATTATTTTTTACTTGTATATATTTTTTCGAAAAAAAATTATTGATATTCATATACTTTTAATTCAAATTGATAATTTGTAAAATTATTGCCTTATATTCTATTATTGTTATTTAGAAATACCAAACTATTTATTTTTTTATGCTATAGATTTCTGTGTTCAAATAGAAAATATAGATATTTGTAAATATTTTCTACTTATATATGTATAATCAATATAAACAAAGTTTATTTAAATTAAGAGCCTATTTTGTGTTACTAATAGGAAAACTAATCCATGTTTTCAAAGCATGTAGATGAAAAGTGAAGATGTATATATTTGAAGAGTTGGTAAATATATTTTTATATTTGAAAAGAAAAATAATTCTTTGACACTTATTTTTTTCTCTTATTTCCACTTTGCAACACTTTACAACTCATTATAAGATAATAATGTTTGTTAAAATTTTAAGTTAAAAAGTAAAATAAATATAATTAAAATATTCATTATATTGAGTGAATGTATTTTATTTTATTTGGTAGGTGTAAAAATATCATCACCCATTTTAAAAAAATCATTATTATAATACAACATTGGTGAAAAAGATATGATACTTAGCATAACAACATGATCATATTGATAGCCCAATCAAATATTAAATTTAGTGTAATTAATTGAGTGTGAATGGATAAGATTTAGAATTTTTATGATTGTTGATGTTTATATATTTAATGAAAAATATAAAGTTGGTGGTGGCATAATGGAAGATAGTGGAATGGTGAATGGGAATGGTAGGAGAGAGCAATGTCTATATCCATCCACCCATAAGAGATATCCACTAACACTAAAGTGTGTTCAAATTTTTGTGCAAAAACTCATTCAATAATGTAAAAAGATAGGTCAAAAGTTCAAGGGTGACGTATTTATGATCAAAAGAGGGGCACAAGATCATCTCCAAAATTTATCATTTAGACTTGTTTTTTCTTAGAACTTACAATTTATCATAAAAAATTTACTTTTTTCAACAACTTATACTTTTAATATTGTAGGACTTTTGAATAATTTTTTGTCTAAGCTATCACTACTAAAAAAACTCATATTTCCTGCGAATTTTGTTTTGAAATTTTTTTCGTAAAAAATACTTACAAATTTTGTTGTGAAAAAAAATTTGCAAGAAATTGCTACTAATTTTTTTGCAAAATATTTTATATAAAACATTTTTCGCAACAAATTTTGAAGAAAATACTTGTGAATTTTATAATTTTATAGAAAATAATTACTCACGAAAAAATTATCTATCAATTAAGATTTTTAGAAAAAATGACAGAAAAAAATTCTTTTCTGACAAATTTTTTTAACAAATTTTCTCAAGAAAAGTCTATCTAATATGAAAACTTACAGTAATATGTAGTTTTTATGATATTTACTATAAGTCACATTAGTGTCTCCAATAATAAAATGATTTCATGTTTCACCTATTAATTATTACCAAAGAGAAGAAGAAATCGTAGATGAATGAAAAAGATAAAAGATTTTAGAATACTCAAGAGAAAAACACTAAAAAGAAACACAAGTATGTATGATAAAAACCACAATAAAATGAGATGATCAAGTAAAAAAATAAAAAACCTAAAAGAAGAACCAAAAGGGCAAAAAATATCTTATGCATGCTATTCATAACTTGACAAAAATTATCATTATGTTTAAACACTTCAGAATACAAAAAATAAAAAATTTAAGCATTGGTGTTAAGTCAAGTATAAGTCAACCATTTACACTAACCAATGTAATGTAAAAAATGTTTAAAAGAATCCATTTAATGAGAAAATAGAGAGGAAACAAAATTGAAAGTAACTTCAAACTTTCAATAGAGCTCAGATATATCCTCTATAATAACTAAATAAGGAAAATTAGATATTTACCATTTTTATTATATATATTAGCGATTTTTTTATGATAATAAAAGGTAATAAAATTATTATTATTATAATTATGAAATTAAATATAAATAATTTTTATAATTTTTTTGTAAATAATTTTTATTTATTTTATTGATGATTTTATAATTAAATTTTTTTTAAGTTTAAAAAAAATATCAAGAAAAAAAACGGTTAAATTTAAAGAAAAACTAAATTAATAAAATTATTATTTTAAATTAAAAAAAGTTAAAGGTTAAATTTGAAAATTAAAAAGAGATATATTATTATTATTATTATTATTATTATTATTATTGTTGTTGTTATTTTATATAAAAATTTAAAGTATAATATCAAGCATATCTTATGATTAGATATTGTCCTTATCATGGCGGACCTAGGTTAGGACAAAGGGGAGCCATGGCTCCCCCAAACTTTTAATTATATATATATATATATATATTTATATATATATATATATATATATATATATAAAATTTATATTATTTTTATTAAGTTATATATATATTATATATTTTTATTGTTTAAAAAGTAAAATAAAAATTAATTTGATGGATTAGTAACTGGATTAAAGAGATTAAGGTTTTATATCTGGTTATAA
>Ga0214543_1003093_pt1 | contig 32481 bp, 11 predicted proteins | sample CNSS2metaG_FD_160094 | JGI IMG/M metagenome (GOLD analysis project Ga0214543, IMG submission 160094) | Root nodule microbial communities from cowpea collected in UCLA plant growth center, Los Angeles, California, USA - CNSS2 | ecosystem: Host-associated > Plants > Roots > Nodule | place: USA... | reverse complement strand
AAAAAGGTCAATAAACTAAAATTGACTAAGTTAGATTGGGTGAGGGTCAATTCTTATTATCTTATTATTTGTATAATTTTTCTTTCTCAGCTCACCCTTGCTTGTTTGTGTGTTTGTGTTTGGCGATTATCACGTGACTTGTTACGTAGGAGCAGACGTGAATTCAGGTGATCATGCTGATGCTTAGCAACAGAGCGGGGCTACCGATGGGGGATTTTCTTTATGCTATGCTTTCCTACCTTTTTTAATAGACATTATGATGTTTTATCCATTATGAACTTGTAATAAAGATGAGACAGTACGAATGGATTATAGCGAGACAAGTTTGAAATTTCCCGCGCTTGGGAATTTATCGAAATGTCTGATTTTCTTAAAGAATATTTTGTGAAAAATCAGTTTTATCTAGTAATATCCATCTGGGGTGTTACACATTGAGCATCAACTAACCTCTGTTCAACAACAACTGGCTCAACTCAACACTGGTCGTGCTTCACATACTCCTGAAGCCGTTGTGGACACTGCAGAAGGTAATGAGAGTGAGCAATTTGAGGATGCCACTGACGAAGAATAGCTTAGCCCTCTACCCACACACACCCACTTTTTCAGTACCAACCTTCATAGCCTCAGTCTGTAGCCCTTGACCTTAGGATCCCAGTAGTCCTAGCGGTGTGTGTGTTTCCTTTTTGCGGTTATCCTAGCATAGCTTCCCTAGCCTAGGATTATTTTGGTTGGGATTGTAATGTGTTATATACTCTGATTACCCTGGTTGTTATGCACAGTTATTATCTTAGTTGTTATGCATTATCTCCTGCTGCATCTCTTACATTGTTGCGCTGTTTTTTTCTCTGTTGTACTGTATTGAATATGTCTTTTTGTTACTGTCCAAAAAGGGGGAGAATTCAGATATGGAATTTTGCTATTGTATTGATAGGCTATACTGATAGGGGGAGCATAAAATGAAAGTGATATCTGTTATATGCTTATGCTGTTGTTTGCCTTGTGTGCCTGTACTGTGTACTACTGTTGTTGTTTGCTTAATGTGCTGCAGGCAGGCTTATCATAGTCCATGTTTTGGACATCATCAAAAAGGGGGAGATTGTTGGAAGGGGGAGCTACTTCACCCATGAATGAAGAATAATTTTGATGATGTCTACTGGTCTAGGATAAAACATAGCTTGGTCCAGTTAGGATATGCATTAGGCAAATAGCTTCTCTTTATCAAATGTATCTCAGGCCTGTTGTGTAACCTTGCATATGATTAGTTTTTTAACTAATGGATTAGCTGTGAGTATGGCACAAAGGAAGTGAAAATATACTCATGATAATCGATTAGGAAAATTGCTAATCAATTAGTGACAGCAGAAAACTCTATATAAAAGCTATTTTTAGAATCTGTTTTCGTCCTGGAGAAATTGGAGAGATCGTGCAGTTTTCCATCTGAAATAGAGCCACCTGAGAGTCACAAAGTTTCTGAATATTCTGGAAGATCACTCAAGTGCAGATCCAAGAAGAATTGATAGTTAATTCTACCATGATGTGTCTTTCTTGAATCAAGGAGCATCTTGTCAAATCTGCACCACATAGGTGTATTCGTTTCTTGTTTTTTATTTACTGTATTTCTGATTACTGTTGCTTCAGGGTGTGAAGTGTAGGCCTAGGTGCAATTGTGTGGATGAATTGCTCCTAGGGGAGTTCTTGATTGGTGAATCAAGTTCTTGGGTTATGAGGGTTTAGAATTATATAGGTGTGCTTGTAATTCTTGGATCCTATCTGTTTAGTGGAATCCTCATAAGTGTGTTACTTAGGAGAAGACTGGATGTAGATTCGCCTTGAATCGAACCAGTATAAATTGTGTGTATTGCTTCTTTCTTCTCTCTCAAAATCTTTCTTGATTGAATTAAACAGTCCATTAACCCAAAACTGTGAAATTGATTAATTGAGCTTTAAAACCTAAAGATTCATTCAAGATTCATCTTAGATCAGATAAAAGCCTATTAATCAATTCAGATCCCTTTGTGGTTAAGATAATTAGACAGATATGTTTTTAACAAACCCTCAAGGGTGGTTTGTGACTCACACCCCTACAATAATTGTCATTGGGTTTATTAAGAGGTATTTTATAAAATAAGCATAATAATGCACATACCTCAACCATTAGGTTTATTAAGAGGTATTTTATAAAATACGCATAATAATGAACATACACAATTTATAGTACACATCGCCATAGGAATGAGACATAAAATTTAATCAAACTATTTGGTGTACTTTAGTCAACAACAACTTCGTTGTTACCCATTGAACTTCATTCCATGGGATCGCCATTCATGTGGAGATGGGTGTCCATTGTTGCAACTAATTTATGGGCTATAGTCTCATTCTCCTTGACGACTTAAATTCTTGTTGTTCATGCATCAACCCTTTGATAAGCAGATCTGCAATATTTCTTTCCGACCTGACAAAGTCAAGAGAGATAATATCATAAGTAATTAAATTTCTAATATATTTGTCTCTCATTCTCATATGTCAATTTCATTGACATTTTTTACTAAAAACTTTAAATATAACAATTTAATTGTCAGGATGCTTTGAACAAAGGAATAATTTATGCTTGCATAGTAGATCATGATAGAACAACAACTTTTTAACATATTTCCATGATAGTGCACCTCCATCCAAGGTTAAAACATAGCCATAACCAATAGGTGATTTGCGTCACCAAAATCAATATCCAATTTACATTAAAAATATCATTCAATAATCTCAAGAAATTGGACATATTGCCATAATATAAGAAACACAAATAATATTACACTAGATGGCAAAATAGGAAGGTATATATTCATTCACTTTATAATATATAACCAAGATTTTTTTTTTATTAACAAGTATGTTAACCATGGCAAGACACCCCCACACTTTGAAATATTTTAAATGTGGTTCTTTTTTCTTTCATAACTCATAATAAGTTTTTGTGTTCAAAATATGGTAAGCAAGATATAAAATTTCACTAATATAATGTTAGGCAAGCTAGAACTTGTAGAATAACATTTACCATATCAAAACATTTTTTTTCTTTCTTTCGCTGTACCATTATATTAACACCATACACTATATGAAGATGTTACATAACAAATAATACCATGAGTTTCACACAAAACACTCATTTATATATACATGTATTTTCATTTCTCTATTTAATTAATTTTGTACCTCAAAATTTTATAATTTGAATGGTCTCTAACCAAAATTTCTCAATATATAACATGATATATAACATCTTTATCAATGGTAAGAATAGACAATATTAAAGCATAAATTAATATAACAGCAAAAATATTAGCTTTAGTCATCACAAAAAATTATTCAATGAGCCAAAAATTTATTTATCCATAATTTCATTTATTGTTACCAATAGAAATAGAAAAATTATACACATCAATTTTTAGGCTTAGTTGAAACTGATTTAATTATAACCATAAGAAACACATTAGTTCACAAAAATGTGTTTTTATCTTCAGCTTTATATTTTTTTAATCTTAGAAATGAATGCAGATGAGTACTCAAAAATAGAAATAACAAGATAAAATTTTTTTCTCTCTAAGAATGTTAGAAAATGATTACTCAAATAATACTAATAATCATAAAAATATGAAATAACATAATAATAATAATTAGAGCAATAATAATACTAACATGTATATAAATAAATGAATATTAATCTGATATCAACTATTATAATAACAATAATAAATAAAAGATAAAAGGTAAGGAGTAGAAATATCTTAGGTTGAGGTACGCATAGCGCTATCCTTAGAGAGAAAACATCCCTACTGCACAGGGCTAAACAAATACACAATACACAATCATATGTGTTTCTTATCATATGCGTTTCTCTCCAAAGATACAACTCGTCAGATCGATCGAGTGCAGCGAAGGATCTCCAAACCTTATGAACACCATTATCTTAAAGATAATATAGAGAAGAAAAGAAGAACATTTCAGAGAAAAACTTTAGAGTTTGTTGTCTCTGTTATTGTGTCTTTTCCCATGCACTTATATGGTATTTATAGGTAGAAAAAGGAGACAAAGAAGTAAAGTGTAATAAGAATATAGCCATATAGCCGTTAGAGCATTAACCCATAAATTAAAGATATATAAAAACATAAGTAACAGTAGAATTTCTATTTTAATTATTTTATTTTTTAAATTATATTAAAATATTTCTAACAATTGATCTGTCTGACTAATGGTCCGACGATAGACTATATTGTACATATCTAATCTTGGATATTTACACCAGAACATCTAGTCTTGGTTGAGATATTAAAACCGTTTTTTAAGAACAATATATTTGTCGGTATACTTTGAATTTCAAAATATAAAACATGATTACTTTTATCTTTTAATAAATATACCGACATTCGAAATACATGTCTCACAATTTAAATGCTAACCATTCGTGTATATTATATGGATAATTGAAGTATGATTTTTTTTTCCCTAAACTCAAGCTTCAACGTACGTGATAATTGGCAAAATAATAAAATATTCAAAACTTTTCGATTGTTATGTTATCATTTGTATATTAGATTAGATACTAATATTTTAGATTTTTAACTGGTAGAATTGAAATATTTTTACATTACATCATTTTTTAAATAAAAATATATATTTTAAATTGAATAATTCAAAAATATATTTTAAAATATTGAATCACTAATATATTTCCGAAATTTTAAATTACGTAAATAAAAAATATAATTTAGATTATATTTTTGAATTTTTATTAAGTAATTTGAAAATATATTTTAAATTATATAATCTTAATTAAAAATATATTCTTAAATTTTCACATTAATCTATAACATATTGTTGAGTTGTGTAATATGTAATACATTGAAAATCTCAAATACAATTTTTACCTTTAAATTACATAATTTAAAATAAATTTTTAAACTATAGAATTTTAAATGTTTTCAACTTATGATAATTTCCCTTTTTTACATGGATACAAGGTACCATACTTTGTCAAAAAGATCAAGCAAAACGTTGTTGGGTACTTATTACATTTAAACTAAAGTCGAACGATTTCAGGAGCAAAGCTCAACAACTATTATTAACCATGTTAAACTTAGAACCAAATTGTTTAAGATATTAATCGCCGGAAGCAAGAGCTTTGTTTGGTTGTTTATGTCCCCAACTATAAATTTGGATGATAATTTTCAATCAAATTATTCATTTTTAAATGCGTAGTTTGAAAATCAAAGTTATTAATTTTTAAGTATATTGATTAAAAGTAAATAATTAAAACTATGAGAACATTTAGTAAATTAGAAGGACAAGTGTAACTAAACAAATTTTTCATTTTTTTATATTTACTAAAGATATTGGGTTGGAAGGAGGGATGTTAAGAAAATCCATATCTGCGGGTAAATCTCGTAATGAGTAGGAAATTAGTATTGTAAATGGATATTCACGAGTAACGAGTTCGAGTATTTCTTATACCAGCATATTAACAGGGTGGGTACGAGTATCATAATATCCGTACTCGTGGATACCAGTACCCGCACCTGTGCATACCCGAACCCTCACCCGTGGATACCCGTACCCGCTATACTATAATTTAAATTAAAAAAAATAAAATATAATTAAAATATTAACATATTAATTTTGAATGAGTTATTTTTTATCAATTGGTTTTTAAAAATCTTCATTTATTTGTAAACTATCACCCAACGCTATTTAAATGAGTTATTTGAACTTTATTTGAAATTTATGAATATTATATATTCTAATTTAGTTGAATTAATAGTTAAAATATGTTATTAAATATTTTAAACCATTTTTTATAAATACCTGTGGGTACCCGTGAATATCCGTGGATATTAAAAAAATATGCGGGTACGGATACCCACACAGTTATGAGAACAAATATGAAGCAAATATTTATCCAGCAAATGGGTATAGAGAGAACTATTATCCATGCCCTACCAACCCATTGATATTCATAATTGATAGATTCTATTGAATTGCATCCTGATGCAAAGAACACCTTTTGGAATTAAGAGCATAAGACGAATTGAATACAGGTGAATGCCACCAAAAATCACACATAAGAAGCATACTACTGAAATTAAACAGTAACAAAAGACATAATTTCTATAGTTTTATATCTCCATATCCATTTTGAACAAATTTTTGGTACACAGTACCCAAGAAGAAAAACTTAAAGGGAAATTAGTACATGAAAGGAGCAAAAGAAAAAAAAGAAGGAAATTGTAAACATAGTGATGATGATTTGTGGTGAAGTTGGATTGATCAATTGATGTGTATGTGAATGCCTATTGCTACAATCAAGATGGTAAGTATGCAGAAAAATATGATGGCATGAACCAAAATTGCAATCCCACTAGTGCTCATGTTCCCAAACTCAACCACTCTATACCTTGCTGGAAATTGGAACAACAAACCAGGAGATAAGAGTATGAACAAAGCCACTGCCACAATAACTGGTCCCCAATCAGCTCCCATTTTCCCTTCACTCTTCACTCTTCACTTCTCAGTTTCTGCTAGATTCTGCTTCTGCTTCTGCTTCTGTGTTCTTCCTTGATTCAGAAAACAAGCCAAATATGGAGCATGTGGTAAAGTGGGGGCTTTCTCAATAAGTAGAAGACTTCCTTGGTGGTTAAGGAGAAGGGGATGCCAAACTTGGAGGGAAAAAAAGACAAGGCCTAAGGAGAGAAGAAAGGTATGTTATTTGTTGTGGCCAGTGGGACTTGCTTTATGTGCCAGCCAAAAGAACTACCTTTTTTTTTTTTATTTTAGTTTTCCTCAAGCTTCCGATAATGTTTCATCTCACTGTCTTTTTCTCTTATTGCTTTACTGTTTGATTTTAAAGTGGGTGTAATTTGTTGATTAAACTATGTTCATTTTTTAAAAGCGGAAAGAAACGCGTGTGAAAAGATTGAGTTGTTGCATGAGACGACACTCTGGGAGGTTCCTTAGTTTATGTGTGCGAAGCCAAAGGTTACATGAATGTTGAAAAGAAGGCATGCATGCTCATAAAAGGAGAAATGAAAGGTATATCTCCATTAAGCTTGGTCAGATATGACATGACATGTAAAATATTTATTATTTATTTAGGGATTAAAATTAAGAACAATATAATTATTTATAAATCTGATGCAAAAGCAAAATTTTTGAAAGATTAAGGGACTAAACATGAAATTCAAATATACCTACCACAATTTACACAGTAATCTATACCTATTTTATTCGTCTCTTTTAGTGATTACTGGGACCATATGAAATAGTTTGTGGCCCGATAAGATAGGCCCAGTCTCCAACTCCAGTTTCATGTAATAAATATGACTTAAACCATTGGAAGATTCATTGGGGAATTTGGAAGATTCATGATATTGGAAAGAGAGAGAGTACACAGATAAAAGAAAGGGAGAAAAAGTGAGAAGCAAATGAACTCTTTGCATGTATATATAGGCAGGGTTAGAATGTTATCATGGGGAACATCTTTTGAAGATATTGTTAAATTAATTTTGTCCTACAAGTTACCTGTAATGTTATGCCATGTACATGTTCCCACCCTAAGAATGGAATCTTATTCTATCCATGCCTGTCTAAATAATTAAAAGGAAAAATATATTTTTATTCTTTAAATTTTGGCTTTCAACATTATATTTAAAAGTTACTTGTTAATGTTTTTTTCTAAGAGTTTAGGTGTGTATTCTACGGTATTGATTGCAAAATTGAAATTTGGTATAGTGGAAAATAAGGATATAAATTAACTTTGTTTCATCGTTCCTTCAAATCTTAAATTTGTAATTCTTGCTTTTGTAAAGTTGGCAATTGCCCCTCTCAGGCTCTAGGAAACAATTAAATCTATTCTCCATACTCATTGAATGGATTAACAATGTTTTATTTTATTATTTATTTTATGAGAAGAATAAGCCCTCAATAAACATAAAGTCTTTTATGCCCAACATTTGTACTATTTCTGCGAAAATAATTTAAGTACTTATATTTGAACTATTGGACTATTTGAATATGAATTTTGTTTAGGTTGAATTAGAAATTTCATGATTCTTTTGTATTTTCAATATCGGAAGCATTTCAAACAATGGCTTCTTAAATAATTTTCTCAATAATCCTTATAAAAAATGAAAAACTTAAAATTAATTAATTATTTATTTTATATAATAAGTTAATTTATCTTAGACTTTATGAATTTAACTTATTACTTGTATTCCATTGAAAATTTATATCTTGAATCGTTACAAGGAGGAATATTTACACTTGAACACAAATTAAGAGATGAGTTGATTTCTTAATAAAAATTTATGCTTTCAAAATTTTCTTTTTAAGATTAGTTACAATAAAATGTTTTTCTTTATAATAACATCAGTTAAATAAAAAAAAGTAAGAAAAGTGAAAGTTTGCATAAGATATTTTATACGGGTTCTTCACCTGATGTAGATTCTTGTTATAGTTTTTCAAATATGGTGTGATGTTCATTAAGAAAACTAAGTAAAAATTCTCATTGGACATTAAGATAACAAGCTATTTAGATGTGAATGTGCACTTCAAGAAGCTCTAGAGTAGGAGAGAGTTCATTTAAGCAATAAAATAAAAAAATGGAAACATAAACATAAAAATCGAATTGATTTAGGAAAGAAGATGAATAAAAGATGGAAAGACATGAAAGGAGAATGGGAAGAAGTGAGGAGATGTTGTAACACCAAATAATAAAAGAAAATTCATAATTTAAAATAATTCATTGTGGATACGAGTAATTGGAGGTCTTCTAGTGCCCTACAATGCATGTTTATGTTTGGAATGAAATTAGGTTTGGAGTATATGGACCAATAATCTGTATTCTTAACCAAATGAAACTGAAGTTCATATACTTTGTTGATGGTGTAGAGGCTATAAACTAGATGAATGTATATGGTCAAATCTATATGGGAGAAAAAGCATACAATTATTAAGTGATGACAAGGAAGTCGAAGATCTTGGAAATGACTACAATCCTACAACCAATCATTTAATTTAACCATGAAAGAAATTGGTTGGTGATGATCATGTGGAGACATCTCTTGATCCTCAAATTCAAAATTTTGTCTTTATTATCTACGCACTTTACACATTCCCGATTTTTGTTGAATTTTTCTAATAATAGCATTTATGTCTTTAGGATATTGGTGTCTTGCTCATAACATTGATTCTTCCTTATTGTGTCACTCAACAAACCCTGTTGCAGTCATTTCCATTGTTGCCCTAATTAGAGAACAAATTCATAATGAAGGAGGTCATTTTAGAATAGAGTTCATACATTCAACCCGGTTTGTTGTCATGTGTCGAATCTACTGCCCTCGTCGTACGCTTGAGTCCACTTTTGTAATGGTATCCTGTCGATTTAAGAATACAAATTAGATTGTAATGGTATGCTTGAGTCCACTTGGGATGAATGGGATCTCAATGCCAAAACTTGTTGAATTTTACATGGATTGTGTGATACCGAGCTTGTCCATAAAATTTGCATTCAAGCAATGATGGATCATTTTTGCCATTGTCATAAAAAAGCATACACCCTTTAACACAAAAATCAATCTTCTTAGACTTCAAACCTAACTTTGAAACTAATCTCTTGGCTTCATAATAATTCTTTGGAAAAGAATTATTTAGTGGTGTTAGATCTAAATAGATTTTTGCCATACTGTCTAATGTTCCAATTAGATTTGCAAGCTAAAAGTCTAATGCATACTGATAGTTTCGACTCTATTACCCCTCCAAATACAGGTTGATTTGCCTCTGCCAATAAATTTTAAATACTCTAAGTGGCTTCATTTGGAGACTCTTCTAAACGACTATTTTCTTATTAATCAAATGAACCATGTCGATTAAGAGCAGCATTCACCATTTCTTGGATATACATAAATTGATCCATCTTAGAGGTGTGTGCAATAGTGCTTGAACTATGAAGGCGATTTTCTTGTGCAGTCCAATCAACAGAGGGCATTTATTCACCATGAAATGTCCAAATCTTGTAATTTGGCATGTATCCTTTTTGGTATAGATGAACTTTAACCACCTCGTCTTTCAAAATTTTAGTGTATTCGCACCATCAAGAGCATAATATTTATATTGTCGAGCTGTTCGAACAAAGTCTTCAACTCCTTTGAGAAAAGTTTCCTTCAAACCTCTTCCAAGATAACAATGTTCATACATCCAACCAAGGTGGATGGGAACTTCCGCCATGTCCTAGGGTAAGCCCAAGGAGGAAAATGTTATGTTACATTATGCTAGTGCAACAAAGGATAATTATCAAACATGTGTCTTAAGTAATAAACCTATTACTACCTAAGCCCATACATGTGGAAGGCAAAGATAGAGGGTGCGCGAATAATTTCATCATTCTAGCACACTTCTAGTTTACTTGATTTCAATTTTTGCACCAATTTTATAGTATTCTTTTAGTCTAGTTGCAATTTACATATACAAATCATGATCAAGGTACCAATTATATAAAGCAATTGGTATTAACTATAATCATATATATTCAAACAACATAAGCAACCATGGTGGATGGGAAATTCGGCCATGTCCTAGGACAACCTAAAGGAGGAATATGTTATGTTACACTACATAAGTGCAAAACAAGACAATTATCGAACATTGGACTTAAGTAATAAACCTATTACTACTTAAGCTCATCCATGTATAAGACATTTGATTTCAAGGTAGTTTACTTGATTTCAAGGTAGCAATTATATAAAGAAATTGGTATTTGCTATAATCATACTTCAATCATATATATTCAAACAACAAAAACAAATTACAATGAACGCTAGATACCAAAAACACTAGAGAAGGGTTGAGGTTGAGTCAAAGAAGAAGGAACTACAAAAGAAGCTAGTTAATGTACCTGCAAAATAAAAAGCCATTTAGAAGTAGATATAAGAGTTTTATGTGTACAAGAACTTTGTGGTTGATAGTTAGAGTTATGGTTCAAATTGATGATTCAAGAGTTGGACACCCTTAAAATAGTAAAAATGGAGTTGTACGAAGTTGATTCAACATGAAGTAACCACCAAATCAAGCAAATGTAGAATTTGAACCAGTGAAGCCAAATGCGCATGCTCAAAGTTGAGTAAACTTTGACTTTTTTTATTTGATGCTTAAATGCAAGTGCAAACTGATGGAGAATGTTTAAGGTGCTTTAACACACATGTTAAATGCAAAAGAAAGAACTAAATATTGAAATCCTACTTAAAACCCAAAAATCACAACCTAAAGCAAGAGTAGTCTACCAAATTAATCATTTTCTATATACATGTACTAAGAAAACCTATGGAACTGTAATCTAACTATCCACACAAGTTTCTAATGTCAAAATATGACTAAAAAATAGCTCATACGACTAAAAATAACTACAACTCCAAATTTAAGTACCTAAGACCTAAAACACCACTAAATTATGCTAAAACTGCAAAAAATTAGAAATTAAGTAAAATAGTGCATATAATGCTTATAAAACAACTTGGACAAGTTCTAATTAATAAAAGAAAGGTGAAGAACATATCACAACTTAGAATTAACAAACTAATTTGAGTTTTCCTAGTCAAAACCCAAAAAATGAACTAGAAATGAGCTAAGACTAACCAAATTAGCAAAGAAAATGTTGAGAAATGATGCAAACAATCTAATTAGTATAAGAATATTGAAAACTAAGGTCAAACTGAGGAATAACTTGGAAAACGAAAATTGATATGTAGAGGCTAACTTGTGTGACTTAGTTTATGCATAACTAGTCTAGACTCATAACTTAGTTTATATTTTTTTCATTGAATTAGAGTGACATACTTGTGTGGCTTATTTTGATTTTGAAATAGTGAACCAAGGGCAGAAAAACCAGCTGAAACAATGGCAAAATATGCACTAAATTGGGTGAAAAGTTGCTAAGTTGACCATGAGTTGACTTTTTGCATTTTTGCTCTAATATGAAATCTATGAAAACTGGTAAAAACAGCACCAAGAACCTACTCAAAAAACTTAAAATGACTAAAGGAACCTAAGAAATAACTCAAACCTGAAATCCTACCTAAAACTCAAAGTTTCACTACCTAAAACTTGTAAAAACCTTAAAACTAGGCTAAAACTAAGGTTATGCTAAAGCTTGGGTAGAAGTGGAGAGAAACTACCTAGACAAAGTTAAAATGACATAAGAAAACTTAATCCTAACTCACAAAATATCTCCAAAAAGATATACCAAAAATAACTACCCAGACTAGTCTACCAAATCAACCCTTTTCTATATGCATATACTAACCTAACCAATGGAATTGTAATCTAACTATCCTAACAAGTTTCTAATGGAAAAATATGATTTAGAAAGTGTTCCTAATGTGTTAATTTGTCTTGCAGTGAAAGTTCATTACAAAACATGGCATGTTTCAAAACAATTACTCACACCAAGTTACCCAAAGGTTCACGGATGTGGTAAAAAAATTTTCCTACAACAATTTTGTTTTAGACGCCACCTATTAAGCAACAATCTACTATACCAACCTACAACTCAAACTGAATCCACACCAAGCTTAGCAATGTTGGCACTGTTGTGGTTAAATTTTCTCTTTAACTAATAAAAATCAACACGTGCACACGTGTATACCCTAGGGATTACAAGCTGTTGTGCACACAAGCAAAATTATCTTGTTTCACCAAAAGGCCACAATTGTTTTCTGCCATAATAAGATGATAAAGGCTGCTACAAAATTTACACTACACCAATTAAGCAATTAATGGTGTTGCTGCTACCATTTGAACTGTATAAGCTAATCCACGTTAGTCAATTTTATGCAGAACTTCATGATCCAAATGTTGCACCATTTACATAAGCAATATGACACTTATAGGGGGTGTTTCCTTGCACTGTCTACTGCCAAAATTGGCTGCAAATGTTGTTGGATGAAAATTTGCTATGGAAAGGACCAGCTCGCTTCACCAAGCTTCTTGTTGCACTGCCACCAAGTTAGAAATGGTGTTGCACAACACAGAAAAAAAGGCCAGTCGCTTGGACTAGAAAGCTTGATGCCTCAGCTTTGTACAAAAATATTAGTTTATTCTAACTAATTGATTCAGCCAACAACTTCACACAACCATTTTAATGTACTAAATTGGACAAAAGAGTTAAGTTCCTTCGCAGTAGAACTTTTACATACATGAAGGTTCTAACTTGATAGTACTCTGGACATAATTAAACTCAATGCTACCGTGCATATAACTACTAAAACTTCCACATCATGGCAGTATTATGAAAACAACTTTGTGATTTAAGGATAAAAAACTGCACAATTCTACAATTAGGGTTCTGCCCTCAAACTTGGACTTGACACAATGATCAAATAATGTGTGTTAACTTTCTCCAAACACTAGACTTTAGCAGACTCACAATTACTATTGAAAATAGGAAATGACAACACCTTCCCTACACAGTAACCCCTTCTCCACAAAAAGCCCCCTCGACTCACGCGGATGCCCACTTCGAATTTCCTCTCACCCACAAAAATGGAAGCAACTATCAACACAAAAAAGAATATTAAGGATGAATTAATATGTTGGATTGGTACAACAATTGCTTGAACAAAAAACGTGCTTACCCTACTTCTCTATCGGCCTCAAAATGGGATGTCGAACTCACAAGCCAGTGTCAGCGTTACCAGAAGGAGGCAGTCACTGTAGCGATTGGTAGTGGCACAGCAGCGGTAGTGGCCGATAATGGCAGCGACGAGTTAAGTGATGGTATTTAGGGGAGAAGAGGTGACGCACATTTTTCCAACGTTGGGGGGAATGTGTTTAATATGATATTTTTTAAGTTTAATTTCACGCACTTACCAACGGATTAATCCGTCGGTCCTTTGTTTGCAATTTCTTGGTCACATTACCAAAGAATAATTTTGTCCCCATATATCTCTTGTGTTATTATCGAAAATATCTATCCGTACGTTTCTCGCTTTAAGTTCGTCGCTAAATTTGTTGATAAGTATAATTTACCAATGAATTTTAATTTGTTGGTAATTTACAAATTTCTTGTAGTGAGAAGAATTTCAATCATAATAAGTTGATTCATGGTGGAGAAAACTAATAAATCTAATCATGAAAATAATGAGTAATTAGTCTTAAACGTTTTCTTAAACGCAAAAAAAAAAAGATTATAAGTTTAGAGTGATAGAATGATAAAATAAATAAAAATAATTATTTTAAAGCTATTTACAATCTTTTAAATTATATTCTAATTATTTATTTAATTTAAAGTCATATATTTTAACCTAATTGAAAACACCAAGTCATTGTGGTCATATTTATCAAAAATAAATTTTAAACTTTTATAACATCTATCTTTGAAATCATTAATAAGATATTGAATTTTAATCTAATAAAGGTATAAGTATTTTTTTATCTGGAAGAGGAAGCACGCCGAATGAACTTAAAATAAAATAAAAGCAAAGTGTGAAAGAAAGAAACATTCTTTTCAAACTTATTTGGAAGCCGTCGACTCCAATAATAGTGTGATGCCATGAAGCCGCGAAGTAACTTTCAAGGAATCGTTGCATTATGTTATGCCTATGCCGATCCCTTTGTCTCATCTTTCAACCTCAATACCTCTCACTTCCCTTCCTTGAACTTTATGTTGTTTCTTGTTAGCAAAAACCCTTCAAACATTACAATATAAATAAATTGACCTAGTGCCATTTCCTCCATGTGTTCATACATTTTGATCTCCCAAATAAAAAAGCTTGAGAGAAATATTAATGGGTGATTGGGCTGGGGTGGTGATAGGGTTGGTCCTGTTTGTGGTGCTTTCACCAGGATTACTCTTCCAGGTTCCCGGCAAAGGAAGAGCAGTGGATTTCTGCAATTTCCAAACAAGTGCCATCTCCATCTTTGTTCATTCCCTTCTCTTCTTTGGCTTCATGGCCATCTTCCTTATTGCCATTAATGTTCACATTGGTAGTGGATAAATCAATACAATATGGAACATCTCTTTTGTTCTGTTATATCTTATACCTTCCTCTTTATCCCATTCCATTTAGGGTATGGAATAGGACTTCTTGTTTACTTTCATCCATGAACAGTGAAAAGATAATTTTATTTCACTTCACCCTTTTTAATTTATTCCGTTTATTGTTATTGTTATATATTCAAATATCTGTTGAAAGTTTTATACGAATGAAAAAGTTGAATTACATTACATATAAAAAGAAATTCACATTTGTTGAACTTTAAGATCTTTTGTAAAGGAAATGTCAAGGATAACAAATACTTTTTTACCGATGGATCTCTTGAATTGAAATTAACTGAAAAGACACACTATCAATAAAACATCATACCAATTTGTACGAAAAATTGATCTCTCCTCTAAACAAAAATCTTAAAAATATGAGTATATTTTTTCTGTTTTTATGATGCTTAACACTTTTCCATAAATAAATGTTGAATTGTATAGGTTTAAGATTATTTTCTTGGTGTAATTAGTAACTCTAATTGGACTGGCAATTAGGCTCGTATTTTTATTGTTGTTTACAATTTTATTTGTAGTTAGTTTGCTCTTTTCTTTGGACCTGCTTCAAGAACCGTGCACCACCATGAACTAGATGCAAGTCCATTGGGGGCTTCTTTCTGTACTTTCAACCATTTTTGTATCTCCAAAACTTTTTAAAATTCTTATCTTATTCTTTTATTAAAAGTAACTACATATTTACTCTAGTGTAACTCACCCACCTCCAAATGTTTTTTTAACCGATGTCGACATCTAATACCTTATTTTGTTTCATGGATGTCAACATCCGATATTATATATTTTTCCAATTATGGATGTCAACATCTAGTATGTAATTTTATTTTTTTCATTTACGAGTATCGAGATCCAATTAACATATATTTAAAAAAATTTATACATTGGATGTTGACATCCACTACATATATAAAAACTGATTTTGAAATTCGTTTCTATATATACTGGATGTCCACATTCGGTAACGAAAACAAAAAAGTTCTGGATGTCGACTTCTGTAGAACAAAATTAAATACTGGATGTTGATCTTTGTAGATAAAATAAATTATAACACTGAATGTCGACATTTGTAACGGATAAAAACTGAAAAAAAATATTAAGTATCGGATATCGACATCCGTAAAAACAAAACAAGGTATTGAATGTTGACATCCGTTGGAAAAAAACAATTCGGGGTCAATCAATGAGAGAGATAAAAAGGTAGTGACTTTTACTGAGGGGCAAAGTGGAAATTTAAAATTTTTTTGTGGTGCAGAAGAAGTGTTTAGAAGTGCAGGGAGAAGCCCCTAGTCCATTTTATCCACTTGCTTTCATCATGGGCCGTGTAAGAATCCAACGTTTAGCTCAAAATGATTGCTTAGTGAATGAGGTTTCTTCATGCTCTTCCAAAATTTCTTTGGCACCCAAAAAAAAATCAAATTTTCAAAAATATTCTTCAACCATTTAGACAGAATAACACAAAACAGAGTAACACAACCCCTTAAGTTGCTTCCGAAAGTTGACTTCTGAATGTCAACATCAGATGAAGATTTTGAACTTCCGAATGCCAATATATATATATATATATATATATATATATAATATTCCTTTTCACTTTTTTCTTAATCTAAAGTTTAGTTTATTTTTTAATTTTATTTATTTTTTAACACATTATATTAAAGTAATTTCAAATTAAAATGAAATATCAAAAATAAAAAAATTAAGAAAAAAAACTTAAAATAAAAAAAAAAAATTTAAAAACAAATAAACAAGTTAAATAATTAAACTATTTCAGCATTAAGTTTGTATCCTCGCAATCAAACTCATCATCTTATACTTATTCTTTACCTTCAAAATTTTCAAATTTAAAAGCAATATTATTTTTCTTTCTTACTTCCTCTTATGCATTTAATCACCCAAGTTCAAGTTCTTAACTCAGCAAAGAGAGTCTTCATGGGCATTGTTGCAAGATTTTAAGATTCAGTGATCGTCGTAACCTTTGGTTGCCATGTTTTGTTCAAAGATTTCAAAATTTTAACATTTAATCACTAGTGCAGGAAGGGCTTTTGGCAGCGATTATTTTTGTTATTTTGCCTCGGTTCTAGAACCGAGGCATATTAGGACGAGGCTAAAAATGTTAGCTTTTTGCCTCGGGTCTCAACCAAAGCAGAAGCTCCATATTCTGCCTCGGTTCTGCTGAGAACCGAGGCCATATGTGCTTCTCTGCATTTTCAACATCCCATCTTCTCCACCAGAAACCATAGGTAGTCACCATGGTTACACCACAACTCCGTCAACCACCGCCAGATTTGAAACTCAAAACGAAAGATCCGTAGCCACTACAGTCCTCTCCTTCATCGTAAGAGCAATTTTTGAATCGTGCAACCACCATGGAACCTCCATGTTCTTCATACACAAAAATGTGAACATCACACTTGCATAAATGCAAACAAAAATCAACCATCTACAACAAATCACAATGTCGCGTCTCCTCCTCCAAATCGTGAAACCACCTCCTTCGCAATGACAAGTTTCTTCACGCTGCCGCCACCTACACGTCTCGCCACCATCAACGACAGATCTCCATCCACGTACAACACCAATCTACCACGCACCTGTAACACAACGAACTGATGCCCACTTCGCGAGCCCCAAATCGCACTTCGCCAAGCCATAACACGAATGAGCCAAACATCTAGTAGTTGTGAGTGGTCGGAGTGCAACATCAGCAGTGTAGGTGGGTGGCTGAGAGAGAGAACGCACACGCGAGGAAGAAGAGGAAAAAAAGTGATTCGCGATATTTGAACCCTAATGAACCTTTTGGCCTCAGTTCAATTTTTAACCGAGGCAGAAAACTGGTTTTTGGCAGCGGTTCAATTCCACCCGAGGCAGAAAATACTTTTTGGCCTCAGTTCAATTTTAATCGAGGAAAAAACAGTTTTTGGCAGCGGTTCAATTCCAACCGAGGCCAAATATCACTGCTATAATGGCATTTTTGAAATAATACCCAACTTTTAGTCTTCGAGTCTTCAAAACCGAGAAATATTAGACCTTTTGGCACCGGTTTTCTAATAAACTGAGGCATAAAAGTTGAAAAAAATTACAAAATTGCCACCGCGCCATTTTATGCTTCGGTTAAGCAACAACCGAAGCCTATAACGCGAGTTAAAAGGCCAAAACTGCACTAGTGAATTCATCTGTGTCAATATATATATATATATATATATATATATATATATATATATATATATATATATATATATAATATATATGTGTGTACACTATAAATTTATATAAATATGTGTTTATATGTATATTGTTATAAAATAAAGCTAATAATGGGGAGAAGAAAGAAGGAAGAAGAGAGAATGGAGAACAATTTTTGTGTGTGTCTTATTGTCTTATTACCGATAGGAAGAGTCGTATTTATAGATACAAAATGTAACTCATAAAGGATACTAATCAAATAGTTGATACAAATATTTAAGCCTTATAAAGAGAAATTAATCATATGAGTCTAGCAAATCAATCAAGCATATAAGTAATTGTATCAAATCAATGGATGACCATTAATTCATAAAATTCCCCCTTGGGTGTCCATTAATTAGAGAATATGCCTCGTTAAAGCCTTACAAGGAAAAATCCTTTGGGAAAAAAATCTAATGAGGGAAAAATAGTACATCATTCTATATTTTTCAATATCATTACATCCTCTATTTCTCCCCCTCATGTAAACTTATAACATTAAGATGACGGAGTCCAATTTTGTGATTCAATTGCTTAAAAGTCCTCCTTAGCAAAAACTTTGTAAATAAATTTGCTAGATTTTCATATGAACGAATCTTTTAGATCTCTTCATCACCATTTCTTTCAAGATCATGAGTGAAAAAGAATTTTGGAAGAATATGTTTTGTTTTGTCTCCTTTAATATATCCTTCTTTCAATTGAGCCATGTATGCACTATTGTCTTCATATATGATTGCTGATTTCATTTTTTTTCCCGAGGATAAACCACAAGTTTGTCACACATTTTGAATTATAGACTTAACCAAATACATTCACTACTTGCCTTGTATAATGCTAAAATTTCCGCATGATTTGACGATGTTGCTATTATTGTTTGTTTCACAGACTGCCATGAAATAGATGTGCCACCACATGTGAACAAATATCCTATTTGTGATAGATCATTATAAGGATCTAATACATAACCTACATTTAGATAACCCATTAGATATGATTTTGAATAATTTGGGTAGAATAAGCCCATATTCATCATGCCCTTAAGATAAGGAAGTATTTATTTTACTCCAATCCAGTGTCTTCTTGTAGGTGATGAACTATATCTTGCTAACAAATTTACAACAAATGTTATATCGAGACCAGTATAATTAGTAAGATACATTAGTGCTCCTATAGCACTAAGATATGGTACTTCAGGACCAATAAGTTTTTTATCTTTTTCTTGAGGTATAAAAGGGTCTTTATCAACATGACCTCACCACCATTGGAGTGGATAATGAATGTGATTTGTCCATATATAACCTTTTAATCACTTTCATTATATAAGCTTCTTGATGTACAAAAACACCTTTGTTTAATACTCAATTTGTAATCCTAAATAAAACTTTATCCTTCCAAGATCCTTCATCTCAAATTCTTTCTTTAAACAATCAATTGCTTTTGTGAGCTCATTAGGAGTTCCAACTATGTTTATGTCATCTATATAAACAACAATTATGGCAAATTCATTTTCTGATATTTTCATATAGATACAAGGACAAATAGGGTCATTTTTATACCCTTCCTTTAATAAGTACTCACTAAGACGATTATACCACATACGTCCTTATTGATTTAATCCATAAAGGGACTTATTCACCTTTACTGAATAATGCTCTTTAGAATTTTCTTTGCTGGGCAAATTTAATCTTTTAGGGAGTTTTATTTAAATATCATTCTCAAGAGAACCATACAAATAGGCTGTAATAACTAGACTAAGTAAATATGTAAATTCAGACCTTCTTATGTAACTATTAGGCTAATTAAATATGTAAATATTGTTGCATCCAATATTGGTGAATCTGTGTCTTCAAAATCAATATCAGGTCTTTGTGAAAAACCTTGAGCAACTAATTATGCTTTGTATCTAACAATTTCACCATTCTCATTTCATTTTTCTACAAAAATTCATCTATACCCAACAGGTTTTACACTTTCAGGTGTCCGAACTACAGGTCCAAAAACCTTTCATTTAGCAATCAAATCTAATTCTGCGATTGCATCTTTTCATTTTGGCCAGTCGTTTCTTTGTCAACAATCTTCAATTGTCATTGGCTCTTAATCCTCATTGTCACTTGTAGTATTCATTATTATATTATATACAAAAGCCTTGTCAACGTTGACTTTATGTCGGTTCCATATCATCTTATTCATGATATAATTTATTGAGATCTCATCATTTTCAACAATTTCAAGTACTGGAGGTTCTTCTAAAACCAAATCATTAATTATGTCAAAAGAATCTTTTGGAATTTCTACACCATTGATTAGGTCATCTTACCTTTTTGCTCCTTCTCTCATTTGAGGGTTTTCATCTTTGGAATTGATAGGCTTACCACTCTTCGGGTTGCAGATAGGTGATAACGTTGTTGACATGATCAAATTAATACTACTTATCTATAACAACTTGGGTATTGTTAAGAAAGTAGTCTACAAAATAGAAAGGGTAAAGTAACCCAAAGTCGTCTATTAATGAACATGGAATTGATTTATAACAAATTAGTTCTTATAAAATCTATACAAAAGGGTTAGTTAAACAAAATAAGAAATAAAGAAATAAAATTGGAAAAAGATAAAGAGAAATAAAAAGAATTATAAAGAAAATCGATTGATTCCACTACTTTTTCAAAATAGAATTCTTCACTAGTTATCTAAGGATTATCGTTCAATTAATTATTTTCATAGATTTTCAAATTAACCAATTTAAATTCTCAATTAATTTATTGCCGTTCTGACAATTAATCAAAGTACATTCTCAATTAAAAGCAAGAACTTTGTAGACTAATCATAGCAAATTTAACCAAAGTACATTCTCAATTAAATATTACTATGCCTAATCATGTCTATTCTTTTACCTTTAATATCAAGTAAAAAGCTAATTAACCAAAGTACATTCTTGATTAATTTTAGTTAAAGTTTTCACCTCTACTCAAAGTACTTTCTCAATCATTGGCAAAAACTCATTCAATCACATGAAAGTTTCTAAATTTAATAAAAATACACCCTCAATTAAAATTGAAAACCCTTGAACTCATATGATTGATATGTTGTGTAGATTTAACACCGTGCTAACTTTCTAAAATGTAAAAATCATTACTTTTACTTGATTCAAATATAAAAGACATAAAAATATGTATCATAACAATAATCAAATGAACAAACCAATTATTGCATTCTAACATTAGAATCCATAATGAAATTGTAGTGGAACCAACCCTTGAAGCTTAGCACTCTATGAAATCAAAATAAAATAAAAAATAGGAAAGGAATGAAGAGAGAGAACGAAATTAGATCCTGTAAAGGGTTTTTAAACTCTAAATTTTTGAGCTTGTCTTTTCTACTTCCTTCATCTTTTTATATATAGGACTTGGATTGGGCTTTTCTAGTGCGAAAATCTCTCGAATATTTGTAAAAGAATCATAATATCATTTATGTTCATAGTTGTTATGAATATCAAAAAATATTTGGAGAGATATAAACTATTTGACAAATATAATTAGTTGATAATTTCGGATATAATTAAATTAATTAATTAATTAAAAGTATCTAATAAATTATCACCAAATAATATTTGCATTAATTTTCTAAATCAGCCATTTGCAATCTGTAGTCCAAATTTGTAGAGAAAACCTAATTTGGTCTCAAATTTGAGAGGGACCAAATTGCTTCATTTTAAGAAAAAAGACAACCAAATTGGATCTAAATTATAAATAAGGGGAAAAAATTGAAAACAAGCACTATCAAGTGACAATAAGATGACATGTGACACTATACAGACACGGCGTTAACATCAATTTAAAGAAAGGACTAAATTGAACATTTTGAAGAAATTGAAAGACTAAATTAAACAAATGAAAAATTAGGAGTCTTTTTAAAATTTTGAATAAAATTAGAGGACCAAATTAGGCATTAAACCAATATATTAATATTTTCACTTTAATGTTTATTGTTTGACCAATTTAAAGATTGGACTTGTTGGCTGGTCAATAAGAGTTTGACATGTGGCAGATTTCTTTCTCTCCCAATCAGATCTCTTGCTCCTCGATTAGAGTTTTATGCTGCGTGATTCATTCTTGGAGGTGCTTTTCCATCATGGGGTAGAACATGTAGGTTTGTGGTTGATGGCAACGTTGAGGTTGAATGTGGCTGCGTTTAGGATTTGGATGGCTTCTCGATGAGTTCCTAGGTGGTTGCAACGTTGTTGGGTTTTGACTCTACGTTGATGGTTTCGCGATGGTGGTACGTTGACAAAGGTCCAAGAGTGGGGGAACGAAACTGGCAGCGTCGCAGGTGAGGGTTTTGTTTCAGCAATGTTGAATTCCGGGGAGGAGGCTGTTGCGTTAATTGTGGCTTGCTTTGCTAGCTGAGTTCTACTAAGAGGCATGGTGCAGGTCTAATCTGACGGTTTTTGTGGTTCTGGATCAAAGGAAGTTTGTACTGTAATGGTTTATGTGATGGAGTGACTCACGGTGTAGGTGAAAGTGTTGTTTGAGACCTAGGTTGAAGATGACGATGACATGTTATCAACTGATTGGCCCGATTTTGAATGTTATGATATGGGACACGTCTCAAGCTCTTATTGGTTAGATTATGTGTGCGAGGACTTTGCTACTTGGCAACAAATGGTTAGGTTTCTTTTATAAGTGGCATGATGGATGAAAGTTAGTAATTTAGAGGTTCAAAATAGGTTTTTGGGTGACCCATGTAAAGATGGTCGAGTGGATGACCAATGGAAGGGGTGTCACGGCATTTTTTTTTGTTTCAAGAACAGCCATACATCCTGTCACGACAAAGTAAAATATGAAAGTTTATAATGAACTCAACGAGTGGTTTTCAACCCCAACAAAACAACAAACAACTAAAGCATGAAGCTGACATTTTACTTTTAAAAACATGCAACTAGAATATTACATATAACCAAGCAAAAGACATATTATTGACATTGCAACTATGGATATATAACTCGCGTTCAAAAAAATAACCATCACATGATATAAGGCAAAAAGTAAAGTCAAAGAACACACTCATCCCATCAATGACCACCAACACATTAAAATATAAGACAATTAACACTACCAGAAAAACGCTAAATATCGACAGAGATGTTCCGACGGATTACAATTCGTCGGTCATTGATCATTACTGACAGAGTTACCGACGGATGCATATGTTGAATTTACCGACGGACAATATCTGTGTGTAACGTACATGGAGAAATTGTTGGATGTGTTTACCGTTGGATTTACCGACAGATGTTTACCTCTTCATTTACTGACAAATATGGGTCGTCGGTAATGTCTTTCATTTAGTACTCTGACGGATGTACCAACGGATCTACGCCGTTGGTAATGTCGTTGTTGAAATCAAAATTAAGAATTGAGATTCCCTCTTTCGATGGTAATGATGGTTGTTATTGTGCTTGTCAAGACACTTATTATTGGACTATCATCAGTGTCCAATCTTGCAAACCACAATTTTAGATGTGTATTTCTGGATGCAAGGAAGTGTTTTAGAAATATAGCCAAAGTAGTCCCAAATAAGTGCATCAGCTGTGGTGCTTCCAAATGTTACGTTTTAGGCCCCTCTCAAGTGCAAGCCAATTGTCTTAGATGCTAAGTCATCTTGTGACTATTGGAGATCCTCACTTTCCAACTTTCAATGTCCATTCAGCATCCAATTCACCTATTATCACTCCAATATGGCTGGTGCTTCATATGGCAGCAACAAGCAAGGTTCCAGCAACAACATTAGGTCCTTCATATAGCTAGTCCTCTTAATTCAACCTCTCATTCTCCAACACAACACCTTAAAAGGGTAGAAGATTTTTAAAAACTAAGAATTAGTAGTCTAAAAACCACAAAAAACATGCAAATTGCTTGGAAAATTATAAGATTTTGAGTGTTATCATATAGTTGTGCTGTTTGTAGTAGCTTTTTTATTTTTATTTTGATGCAATAATGAAAATTTATTGGTTATTCTAACCAATGTATTATTGTTATTCTTTCTATATATACACTTGCATTTGTGCTCACTTTTCCTTCCACTAGATGAACTAGATGCTCACTTTTCAAATGCCGTAAATATCTTGAACACGTTTCAATATGATGAAATGTGTAGAATAAATAGTGAGGAAAGCTAAGTCAATCATTCACATGCTTGTGTGATCAAGGGTCAAAACGTGTAGCAGTGTGCAAATGCATAATTTTACCATCAAGACATGGTTAATATGATGCTAATGAGTTACTAGAACTATTGGAGAATAAAAATCCTAATTCTAGGTAGTCCAAAAACCTAAAATGAGCATATCACACTCAAAACCTAAAATCTAGTTCATGATTTCACTTCCCACCATCTGTGATGTTTCTCTACCTCAACACAAGTTGCATTTAATGCCACATTGAGTCTCCAATAGCTAGTACAAGCTTTAGGACTAAATATGAAAAAGTCAACTCATGGTCAACTTACAAATTTTTTAACCAATTTAGAGCATCTTTTTTGCCATTGTTATTGTAAGTTGTTTTGCCCTTGGTTCACTATTTTTGCATCAAAATATGCCACACAAGTTAGTCACTCTAATTCAATAAAAAAAACATAAACGAAGTTCTTTAACTAGACTAGTTATGCATAAACTAAGTCACACAAGTTAGCTTCCACATATCAATTTTCGTTTTCCGTGTTATTCCTAACTTTTAGCTTAGTTTTCATCATTCTTATACTAATTAAATTGTTTTTGCATCATTGCTTAACATTTCCTTTGCTAATTTGGTAGTCTTAGCTCATTTTGACTAATTTCTAGTTCATTTTTTGGGTTTTTACTAGGCAAATTCGAATTATCTTGTTAATTATGTGTTGTGATATGTTCTCAACCTTTCTTTTGATATTTAGAAGTTTTCCAAGTAGTTCTATAAGAGTTATGTGTGCTAGTTTACTTAATTTCTAAATTGTTGGAGTTTTAGCATAGTTTAGTGGTAGTTTTAAGTCTTAGGTAGCTAGATTTTGAGTTGTAGTCAGGTTTAGCAGTGTGAGCTGTTTTCTATTTATATTTTGCCATTACAAACATGTTAGGATAGTTAGATTAAACTTCCATAGGTTAGCTTAGTACATGCATACAAAAAAGTGTCAATTTTGTAGACTAGTCTTGGTTTTAGGTAGTGAATTGCAGAATTCGCCTGGCGCACCCCTCCTTACCACCAGGCGCTACACCAGTACTTGCGCAATATTGGTTTTAGTTCAGGTTCAAGCACACTCCACACAGGTTGCTCTCAGTTGCTCTCATTTTCTCTCATTCTAGAGTACCCTTAATGAAAAGCATTATCATCTATAATGTTCCAGGCCTTATAGCACCTCACATGTGCATTCATCCCCTAGTCATATAGACCATCCCAAGCATGCTCAAACAAAATGTAAGCAGCAACACTCTAACAATTTTAAGCACATGATCTTATCCACCAATGCAAGTTAATATTGACACCCATGCCTTCACCAAACCAATTCTCCATATGTGACTAATCCAAAGGAACATTCAAATTGATAGAGACTTACCACATAACCCAATCATGCTTTATTAAAAGTTACTAGTAATTATCAAGAGGTTATTCATGCATTTTAAAGACTCCAAAATCAGAAATATTGCGTAACGCCAGGCGGTGCATACTGTTCTAAGCAGTTTTTCCCTGATTTTCAGCACCAGCACATCTCTTCTCTCCAACAATTTCTCCAATTCAATTTTGCCCACACTTTCCGTTATTTAACAATCCAATTATACTACTATTTCCATTTGATAAAAGCAAATTACCCAAATTCAATTTTCGCTAATTGATTCCCTAAGCAACAATTCGCAATTCATGAATCCTAGAGCCTCCTTACACTATTTCATCCAATTTCATGGTCAATTACACTACAAATCAGTGAAGTCCAACACCAGATCGTCTCCTAAGACCCAACCCTTGCTTTCCCACGAACAAACTCATGTAAAAACTCAGAAAAACACAAATCGAGCCACAATTCCAGAAATGCAAATTTCAATGCAAACAGAAAATGGCATATCATATACATGCTATAAATCATACAATTATGCATAAAACATAAAAAAAATGTGGTTCAGCTCCCCTAACCTGGTTTCCTTGGCTTAAATTTTGGAATTGTTGTGAATTCTCTCTTGATCCTCAATGATCTCCCTTTGGCTTTCTCTCCAATTCAGCTTCAAAGTTTCACTCCAACCGTACTACTCTCAAAATTCGTGTTCTATTTTTTTGAGTACACTCACAGCTTGCCAAAACCCTTCTTCTTACCTCACATTGGCCTTTTAAAGGTTCCTTAAAGCTAGATAATTACCAAAAACGAATTTAAGGTTTAATGGCAATGTTTATTATCATTCATTGATTCTTTATGGTCTGTTTTTCAGCCTCCCTTGGCTGCCCATGCATCTAGGTTTCCCTTAACCCTTCAAATTCAAGCCAAAACCCAAAATAGCAAAAATAAAGTTTAATTTGGGTTCTCCAAGGCTTGAACCCATAACCATACAAATGCCAAATCAATGTTCAACCATTTAACCAATTCATGTTTCATGATGACTAATATAATTAAATGATTATATCATTTCATAATCATGCTCAACATATATTTAAAAATAAAAACAAATAAATAACACACAATTGGCATATATAGGACTCAAACCCAAGTCCTCTCACATAATAAAGTACTCTCAACCACTTGAGCAATACTTTTCCACGTCATTGCAATCCGCATTAAATGCTTCGCCACACCAGTACCTTCGCAGTACAGATTCTGGCTTGGTTTCAGGCACTGGTTTCTACCTTCTTACTCACATATTCACTCGACAAGTTAATTAGTATCCCTTCTTAGATTAGTAACAGGGTCCCCTATTTTACTACTCTCACACCCACCACCTCCAGAACTTCTCCATCGAATTTAGAACTCCCATAATATCATTGCAGCAATTAGGTCACTGAATTATTTCACTCCTATAACTACCACTACCCGATAACAGCCATATACTTTTCCAAACTAGTGACTATATGTTTTCTATATATGATTCTGATGACACCTTAATCCAACAACCATACCATACCCCTTATGTTACTCATTCCCTTCCATTACCACATTTCACCAGCCTACATCAACCGGATTATAAAGTAAGACTGGGAACATTGCTACCTTACCTATAATCCCTTAAATCAGTCCCTACACCAGCTATTTTCATTCATCTATCCAGTTGCATATTCAAGACCTTTTCTTCCTATTAGCAAACCTCAATTATCATATTTATAACTACATTTCTTATACCAAAGCTCTTCACGAACTATTATTCCCACTTCGCATTTAGCCATAACCTGGTTGACCCAAACATTCTCAGATCAACCCGCAGTGCCCAAAATCACCCTCTACATGAATGCTTCTCCGCTGGCGCTTGGCGGCAAGCTCTGCGCCGCCAAGCGGTGCATAACATCTGGCATTTCCAGATTTTTCCCCAGCCCACGTGTCTTCAAACCTTTACCATTCCCCTTGCTTTGCAATTTCTATCAATTCTTACCCGAATGCATTCACATCCATGACAATCCACAACCTAATCTCATTAAATCAATAATTTCCCATGCCTATTCATGATATTCGTCCTCAAATCATAAAAACAAGACATCATGCAACCCACAAGGCGTTCATAGTAATTTATCCAATTAAACTTCCAACCATACATAATTCAACAATGAAACACCTCACATCATCATTAATTGAGTAGAACTTCATTTTTCCTCCGATCAAAATCACCCAGGGTACCTAGAACATCAAAACCGAGTCAATTAAACTCGCGTCGCTTAGCGGTTGTTCATCACTATCGGGCAGTTCATCAACAAAACCCAGAAATTGGGCTATAGGTGTACGACGCCTGGCGGTACAAGGACTTACTGCCAGGCGGTTCCTCAAGGGAACCCAAGAATACCTTAAATTGACATGTGCCGCTTGGTGGCTATGAGCAGCCCGCCAGGCGGTTTCTGGAAAAATCCCCGAAACGCAGATTTCAATGCAATTATAAAAAGAAACCAAACATATACGTTCTATAATCATAACATTACACATAAAACACAGATAGAACGTGGTTCAGCTCCTCTAACCTAGTTTCCTTCGCTTAAGCCTTTGACACTTGAAAATTCTCCCTTGATCACCAAACCCTCCTTGGTTCTTCTCTTTTTCAACCCCAACACCTCACTCAACCTCACAAATCTCAATTATTTTCGTGCTCTAAGTCTGAGTATAGTTCCAGCCTTGCAAAACCCTCTCACTTAACCAACTTTTTCTTTTTAAAGGTGCCTAAAAACTATGTCATTTACCTAACACGAAAATGAGACTTAATTGAGTTGTTTAATGACATTCATTTTAAAGGTGCCTAAAAACTATGTCATTTACCTAACACGAAAATGAGACTTAATTGAGTTGTTTAATGACATTCATTGTCTCCTTATGGCTGTTTTTCAGCCACCACCAAGCTCTGCCCTTCAACTAGGGTTTCTCTCAACTTTTCATATTCACGCCAAAGTCAAAAATATATCGAAAACTTAAAGTTTAATTCAGGTTCTCCAAGGTTTGAACCCACAACCATGCACATGCCAAATCAATGCTAAACCATCAATCCAATTCATATTTTATGCTAATGAATACAATTCAACCATCATATTATTTCTCGGCATAATTAACATATATTTAAAATAATAACAAACAATAACACAAAAATAGCATACATAGGATTCGAACCCAAGTCCAATCACACAATCAAAGTACTCTCAACCACTTAAGCTAGTACTTTTCCACATCATACTAATCATAATTTAATGTCATAAATGATCTTCACACCCGCATTTATTAATTATTTATTTATTTAATTAATTAAATTCCACGGATCTTACATCACGTACTTCCTTAAGAGTTGAAAAAACTAGATTAAGGCCTCATTTGTTTCTCCTTCCACTATCGTTAAGGCCAAAGGGAATATATTACGTGACCAATCTTGAATGAACGTTGTTAGCAATGTCCCTTGATATCTTCCTGTGAGAAATGTCCCATATACTTAGACAATAGGCTTGGAATAATTAAACCCTTGGATGCATGGTCTAAAATACCAAAATACTTGTTTCATAATATAGCAAGAAGGGTCAGGTTGACCATTGACAACTACGGGAGGTCTCGTGCATTGAATTATTGTGTCGAGGTTACTTTCTTGTACAACTTGATACCACCATGGAAGTTCATTATAAGAGTCTTCCCAATCTCCAAACTCCTTAGCAAGTGCCTTTAAGGCTTTAAGGCCTTTAATGCGGGTAATAGAAGCCTTTAAGGCCTTTAATGCGGAGTACTATGATGTGAAAAAGTACTAGCTCAAGTGGTTGAGAGTACTTAGTATTGTGAAAGGACTTGGGTTCAAGCCCTATGTATGCCAATTGTGTGTTATTTTAATTTGTGCATTATTTGGTGTATATATTTTAATGTGAGTAGTGATAATGTAATCCTAAAATTATGATTGGTTGAATTGGTTGAGTGCTTGCTTTGTGATTGAGGGGTTATAGGTTCAAACCCTGCTAAAAACAAAACTAAACTTTTTTTTTTGCCAAACTTCCTTTTTAGCATGGATATGAAAGGGTTTAGGAACCCTAGCAGCTAGTAGAGAGGCAACATAGGGGCTGGAAAACACTAGGTTAATACTCATTGAATGGCCTTAATCATCATTTTTATTTAAAATTTGTTTTAATGAGTTAAAGGGTAATTAAGAGAGGATTAATCTTGAGAGAGGGAGAGGAATTAGAGAGAGAGAGAGAGAAAGAAGTCTAGAATTGTGGTGTGAGTGTTTGGGCAGAGAAGTTCTGGCATATTGGCTTGGACTGCAAAGAAAATAGGAAGTGGAAGCCATTATTGGTGACAAATCAAAGGATAAGGGTACTTTTGGGTTAGAAACACATCAAATCCGAATTTGGAGCAAGGAATCCAAGTAAGGGGAGTTGTTTTTAATGGTTTTGATTCGTAAATAATGTACTGTGAATTGGATGAACTGAGTTGCATGAAACCCTTGCTAAATTAGGTTGTTTTCGCCCAGAAACCGCCTGGGAGGCATGCAGGTGCCGCCAGGCGGCGCATCAGAGTTTACCTAAATGCTAGTTTGTTGTTTTGGTGAATTTTTGTGATATGTTGATATCCCAGTTCGTCTTTGTTTCATTTGTTTAATTGATTCATGTTATGATATTGTATATATGGTGTGACTGTGATTAACATTGGAGAATGGAACATGAAGGGTTCATGTTAAAAATTGGTAATCTTTCTATCGAGTAGAATTAATGATCCTTCAAGTTGTGATTGGAAGAACTTGACTTTAGAATTATTTCATTGATCAATTGGGTTGTAGTGCTCGAGACAACAAAACCATGAGAACGGGAATGGGTTTACGCGGGTGTAGAAAACTTGGGTCTTTACCCATATTCTGGTATGCCGCTTGGCGGCATCTCATTGGCCGCCAGGCGATAGCAACGTAACAGGGCTGCTGGGAAAATTGGTTAATCAGCCTTGGGGAGAAACTAACTGTGATTGAGTTGCGAATGAATTAGGCATGAAAAGATGATTATAATAGGGGAATAAAGGGTAGTTCAATGAAGACAACATATTAGTGGTAAGGATGCACTTAGGATGAAAATAAGTTAAATAGGTAAAGATTTTTTGTTGTGAGGATTAGTATTCATATATACTGAAACAGTGGAAAGAGAATAACTAAATGGTATTGGTAAAATTTGTGATTTGGGAAATTTGGAATATTGATTAATAATAAATGGTTGAGGTAAGAATATATTGGTTGGTTAATTATAAGAGTTGGGAACGATTGTGACTTATTGATAACAGAGGTAAGAGAGGCTTTGATGCGAGCCTGAAGTAGTCTAAGTGGGGACTGGATTCTATTACTTTCAACTGAAGTAAGTTACTTGGATGGAGAGATTGGAGTATGAAAGGTATCAATAGATTGGTATACTGAAATACTAGGATTGAGATAAGTGTATACTGTCATAAAGTGATGCTAACAGTAGGGTAAGAGGGAATCTTAGAATGAAGGATATAACCTTAAATCTGACTAAGATAATTGGTAAGTTAGAGTGATTAATGAGTAGTAGAGGTCCAAATAGGAATGGGATAAGAAAGCAAAGAAACAAAAGTATTGCAAAGAGACACTTTAACTGGAGTAAGAACCAATCTTAGGAAAAAAGGGAGCAAGAGTGAGGACGTTTCATGAGAAGTTAGGGGTTGTTTCAGGTGCCAAACACCAGTAGAGGTGCTTCTGGTCTGGCGCCTAGCGGCAATGGGAATGTCTGCTAAGCGATAGGACCTCTAGGGGATTCCCAGCATCGCGTGGCGCCTGGCGGTCGAGTGTAAACCACTAGGCGATAGACCCTGCAATAGTGGGTCTAAAGGTAGCTGTCACAACCGAAATCGCGACGGGATGACGAACCAAAAAAACAACATATTTGTAAAAAAGAGTTTGAAGTCGCCACCATAGTTATTATAGGAAACTATGGAAAACCATAAAAAAGAGCAAGGTCTACAAAAACAAAGATTGGGGGTACGGGAGTTAATTACGCGTAGGGAAGGTATTAGCACCCTACAACGCCCATCCTAAGACGGTACCTTTAACTAAAATACAAATTGATGTGGTCTCCTTTAAATACTTATTTTTAAAAAAAAGAAATAAAATAAAATAAATAAATTAATAAATTAATAAATTAATAAATAAAAATAAAATAAAAGATGACAAAGATGATAAATAAAAACAAAGGAAACAAAAAAAGATTTTTTTGTTTTTTGGGCCCGACAAGGATTACTCCTTGCTCCTACGTATCTCCATTGATAATGGAGAATCAGGGTCACGTAGTTCTTTATGAAAAAACTTTTTGAAAACAATTTGTTTGAAGATGTTGATATTATTCTTTTTTAATATTTGAAAATTTTGTATTTGTTATAGTAATCTTATAGAGAAGCGAAGGTATTAAGTACTAAGATGACGCGAGCGGTCACACGAGCACCTATACATTATAAAAGTTAAAAGGGTATTTAAATTATTTATTTGTTATTACTTCCTTTAAAAA
>Ga0214543_1003090_pt1 | contig 32497 bp, 17 predicted proteins | sample CNSS2metaG_FD_160094 | JGI IMG/M metagenome (GOLD analysis project Ga0214543, IMG submission 160094) | Root nodule microbial communities from cowpea collected in UCLA plant growth center, Los Angeles, California, USA - CNSS2 | ecosystem: Host-associated > Plants > Roots > Nodule | place: USA... | reverse complement strand
AGAGAATGAGATTCATAACAAAAAAAAAAAAAAGAAAAAAAAAAAAATAGAGAATATATATATATATATATATATATATATATATATATATATATATGGTTACTTAATTAATTGTGAATATCTTAATAATTTAAACGGGGATAGGTATTATGGTAGGGATATGTAAATCTCCATACCCAATTGAAAAAGTTAGGGATTCCTCACACCTATACCCAGTCAATGTGGGGATTCCCCATCAAAATGAGGACGGGTTCGGGCAATACCCATAGGGCCAGGTTTATTTGCAATCTCTAGGTATAAATACCATCTTTGATGGTTTCATTAATTCTACAACAACATAAAAAAATTTTGTGGTGCAATATGACAATGCTTTGCGGTCAAAGGCCGAAAAGGAAATACATGGTGAAAGAAGAGTTCATACGTAACGGGGAAAGTGCAGACAAAATCCATGAAGTTTTTTTTTTATAAAGTGAGTCTAGACATTCAATGTAGTTGTCTTTTGTTTGAATTTAAAGGTATTATATGCCGACACTACTTTGTTTGCAATATTCATTTAAGGTAAGTCAAGAGTTGCACAAATGGAGTCTAGTTGGGTGAGCACTGACTTTGTCCCATTTTCTGATTGACAAACAACTTCTACATTTTCATAAAATCTCTTAAACATTAAGTCATACATTTCCACATGAGGCTCCTCATTTTTATTATTGTATGACGCTCTTAAGTAAGTATGTCATTGTCAAATGTGTTTGCTCCACCTCTTCAAAACGTACTTCGGCGATAAACTTTTGACTTCCTCTTGTGCAAGAACAATGGAACAACCACCATCAGGTTTGGATGTTCTTGTGCCTCTGGTTGGTTTGCCTGATGTGATTTCAAGTCTGCAAGTGTGATTCTTGTAGGGTGTGTGTCTAGATTTTTGTGTGATTAAAAAATCTTGTGAGTTTTGTTGTTCAAAAGTGTAATCTTGGTGTGTGATTTGTAAAAGTTTTGAATATAGTGGAAACCAAGCTCAGGTTATCTTGGTAAATTGGATGTAGCTCTGTGATTGAGTGAACCAGTATAAAAATAATTGTGCATTCTTCTTTCCCTCATCTCACTCTCTTTGAAACTCTTTAAAAACTCAAGAAAATCAAGCAATTTGATCTTTGGTGTGATTTAATGCGTTCTTGTGTAATCTGAGGCTTTATACTTGTTATAAATACTGATTGGAACAATTCTTGTATGTAAAAGATTGTTGTTTGAGTTAAATTTGCGAATTCTGCATTTTGCATAATTCTCCAGTATTTTAGCCGACTGATTTGTCTTTTTAGTCGACTCTTTCATAGCATCAAGAACAATTTAGTCTGTTGTTTTAAATTTAATTAACTAAAAGTGTATTGGTATGCTATATTTACATCCAAACTTTCCAGTCTATTAGATTCAATTGAAAAAAGGTTTAAGCTTTTGAAAAAGTTTTATAAAGCCAATTCAACCCCCCCTTCTTAGCTAAACTCACCATTTCAAAACTAACATCAAATGTTTAGGGTTGGAATAAAAGAAACTAACAAAGAAAAAATGAAAAGATTTATGAATGGTCTTAGGAGAGACATACAAGACCAAGTAGAGTTTTATGAGTACTCCACTCTTCAAAATGTTTTCACACTTGCCCTTAGAATTGAAACTCATTTGAAAAGAAAGAATAGGGCAATGAAGAGTTACTCACCCAACCACTACTATAGTCACTCATGGAAGGGAAAAGCTAAAGAGGAACTTGATAACTCTCCTTCTAAGTCTCCCCAAGCACCATCAAATAAAAATAAGTCACCAAGTGGTCACACTCACCATTCCACTTCTCAAAGATCAAGTTCCATTAAATGCTTTAAATGTTTGGGGTATAAACACATTGCTTTGAATTTCCCAATAAAGAGGAAAATGATCTTAAAGAAGAGTGATGATGAGAGTGAACATTTTTTTCCCCTTTCCTTAAAAGTACTTCTTCCCACACTTCTTCTTCTTCAATTGAAAGGGCTAAACCACTTGAAAGTGGATTGTTAATGGTAAGGCGCCAACTAGGGCAAGTTCCCAAAGAACTTGATCCTTCTCAAAGACAACCTTTTCCATGAAGGGTGCCTTATCAATAAAAAGATATGTCCTTTCATCATAGATAGTGGAAATTGTGTAAATATGGCTAGTCCAAGGGTGGTGGACAAGTTTGGCTTGAAAACCATTCCTCATGCCAAGCCCTACAAGCTATCATGGCTTAAGGAAGAAGAAATAAAAGTAACTAAACAAGTCCTCATCAACTTTTCAATTGGCAATTTTAAGGATGAAGTATTATGTGACATTGTGCCTATGGAAGCCAACCATATTTTGCTAGGTAGGCCATGGCAATTTGATAGAAAAGTTGTTTATGATGGCCATGCAAAGACCTATGTTTTCTCCTCCCTCGGAAAGAAGTTCACAATCTCACGTCTCCCACCTCCACAAGAAAATGAGGACAAATATAAAATAAAATATGAAGAAGAAAAAGAAAATGGGCAAGCTTTCACCAAGGAGTTACTTGCCTACAAACAAAGTTTTTCAAAATAAGAGGTGCAACACCAATCTTCATTCTCTTCCCAAACCAAGAGAGATGAACAAAAACACTAAGCAAGAAAGGGAGAGTGGCATTAAAAAGAAAGAGGGCATCTCCAAGACTAGGGATATGGAATCATTAAAGATGAAGAAAGTTCTTATCAACTCAAGTCAAGCTCCATGAACAAAGACCTAAAGAATTTGAGATCAAATTCTCTCCAACAAGGGGAAAATGATAAAGGATTGATCCCTACCAAGAATGATGGCCCATGGCACATGCTTAGAAGAACTAAAAGGCATGTTCGTTATAGTCCTAGAGGTCCTAGGGAAATGCAGAACAACAAAACATAAAAGCACATAGAGTCGGCAAACACTATCAACATGGTTTGCTTCACTAACCAACTCCCTCATCCTTTCAATTATGTCATTGATCTTGATTTCCTTAGTAGGAAACAACAACCCCACATCACCCCATAATTCACTATCCAAATCTACATCTTCGTCTGATGCACTCAACCCCAAACATATACAAACATCTAAACAAGTTAATTTCAGCAAGTGCTACCTAATTTGGATGAATTCCCCTTTCGGAACCCATGGACTAAGGACCTATCTTATCAATGAATAGTTTATATTCAACTCCATTTTTAGCCGAAGGCACAACAAAAATGGTGTCAATTCAAGTCTTGAACGATGTGTACTACTCAATAGTGCATTAGCACGACAAAAATGGTGTCAATTCAAGTCTTGAACGATGTGTACTACTCAATAGTGCATTAGCTTACACAATCAACCTCGTTTGGCATCTGTGCTCAATGCAAACCTAAAATATATGCAAAGAATTAAATTTAATATAACCAATAATGTACAAAATATAATAAATTTAATGAAAAAATTACTTATTTAACTTACATTCTTCTTAATTAAAGGTTTCACATTACTCACAGATGCTTTCTATGTGCTCCCTTATGGTTTCAGTTTATTCACTTCCTTCTTCACATTTTGTCCTTATAAGTGTTGTTTTTGTTTGCCCACTGTTTCAACAAACACCAATTCAGTACCTTGTGCACCTTGCACCCAAAAGAAGAACGAAATTGGAATCAGGATTCCTAAACTCATTCAAATAATATGGTACAACAGCGAAACATATAACACCAAAATTATTACCTACATCGAAAACAAAAACAAGTAACCTTATTTCCTTCATTGGAACACAAACGTGGAAGGAACCACATGGGAAATGAAATTAAAGTTAACCCTAAATCAAAAGAAATAAACGTTCCCAACAAAAATCAATGTAAAACCCACCAATCAAGACAACTAATAATCAACACCAAAATTACTTACCACTGACCAACTTTTCGATCACCGACCAAGATTATGGCTGTGAATACCACCAACAGTAAATGCCACTCCTGCAATACCCACACCACTCAGTACTTGAAAAATGGGTCCTTTGCATGAAAAAGGATAACAAACACTACCTACCAACACTTTCGACCACTACGTAAACCCACAACGTGTCCACCAACACCACGAATAGGGAAATCACCAAGAAGATGGGGTTCGGGAAGAAAGGGGAAACTTGTGGAGTTCAAGAAGAAGAAAGACTGAATAACTGATTGGATAACTGTTCAAATGAGCGGATGAGTTCTCCAACACCAACAAACGACTCTCCAGTTTACCATGAACTCCCGCTTTCATTCAAAAACGGCCAACATGGAATTAAACAAATTAAAAAAAAAAAGATCATTACCACGTAAGATTGTAAAAGAAGTTGTCAACTTTTAGATGTTACTATATCATTTTCCAAAAAAAAACACAATAAAATAGGTAACACATAGGAGTCGACTTAACGTTGTCAAATGTTATCAAATTTTCTTTTTTCAAAATATGATTCCCTTCATTTATTATCTCCCTATTATTGTCGTTATGTTATATCAGTTATTAGTGGAACTAGTGAGCCAATAAGCTTTATGTATACAGTCTATGATATAGGGAGTAAACATGCACTAGTTATTTTATACAATACACATTTTATTATCGTTCATTGATCCATACTTTTTTTATTGACTTAAATATTGGAGAATCTTTTTTAGATTTCCTCTCTAATCTCTCGTGGACCCAAATCACTTGGTAGTAGCAACCCGAGAACGTTGACTTTAGCTTGAAGACTTTGGGTAGAATCTGGTGAGAACATTAACCTTGTGTTTGGATTGAGTATTTCAACAATGCTCAGAAATTGAAATGTTTTGTATTTGAATTGCTTGAAATTAAATCCTCTTAAATTTCTAAATAACTTGTATGGATAAAGAAATTAAAATACCTTACATTTCAATTTCTTGTTTGGAAAAAAACAATTGAATTTCTTGTGAGATAAAATTTAATTTTTACAATATTTATTTTAGGTTTAATTATGTTTTGAATTCATGATAAATTTGGAAACGGGCTCGATGACCCAGAAGGGCTGGGCTAACCCGACTACCCAGCCGAATTGGTCTGACCTGATGACCGAGACGGGCTGTGCCGGCCAGAAAACCCAAACAGGCTGGGTTGGCCTGATAATTCACACAAGCCTAATGGCCCACACCTGCTAGTCGTGCCCGTCAAGTTCGTCAACATGGCCCGGCACGAACCGACCCAAATCGGCCCGTTTAGGTCATTGGCCTAGCTTGGCCCCACTAGGTCATTAAGCCCACTCGACCCATCTAGGTCGTTGAGCATGTTTGTGTCATTGGGCTTCCCCGACCAATTTGTGTTGTTCGATTGGCCCAAACCGACTAGGTCGTTGGATCGATCGGGCACGTCTAGGTCATTGGGCAATTGGGCCCGTCTTGGTCATTGGTTCGTCTAGGTCCTCGGGCCCGTCTAGGTCATTGGGCCGGTCGGGTCCGCCTAGGTCATCTGGCTGGTCGGTGCCGTCTAGGTCGTCGTGCCCGTCCAACCCATCTAGGTTGTCGGACTCGTTTGTGTCATCGGGCACACCCAACAAGTCTGTGTTGATTGGCCGACCTGACTTGGCAAGGTCGGCGGACTCATGTAGGTCGGCGGATTGGTTAGGTCGGCGGACTGGTTAGGCCTGACTAGGCCATCAGGTCGATCAGGCTTGTCGGGTCAACAGGTCGGTCATGTTGTTGGGCCTGCCCGACACGTCTAGGTCATCAGGCCCACCCGACACCTCTAAGTCGTCTGGCCCGCCAAACTCGTGTGGGTCATCGGACTCGCTGACTCGTCTTGGTTGTCAGGTCAATTCGGCCCATCTCTGTCTTCGAGCCCACCCGACTCATTTAGGTCTTCAGTCCATTTGGGTCATCGAACCCGCCAACCCGTTTATGTTGTCGAGCCAACTTGGTTCGTCTGGGTCGTTGCGCCAACTCAACACATCTTGGTCGTCGGGCTTGCCCGAACAATGTGGATTGTCGGGCTTGACAGACCTATTTGAGTTGTCAAGCCCGCCCGACCCGTATGTGTCATCAGGTCACCAGTCCATCTGGGTCATCGGGCCCACCCGACCTGTCTGGATTGTTGGGCCTGCTCAACCCTTTTGTGTTCTTAGGTCAGTCTGATCCGTCTAGATTGTATGGCCAACCCAGCCTATCATGGTTGTCGGGTTTGCCAGGTACATTTGGGATTGAATTCAGAGTGTGAGGTTGAGTGAGAAGAATTTCAAATTCCACCTTTTTTAGAGTATTTGAATTTCTTCTAATTTATCTAATTGAAATACTTCAAAAAAATGCATATATTTTAAATGTTTTTTAATTTCCCTATCCAAACAAAACATTTCATTACAAAGGATCTCAAATTCTCCAAATAAATGAATCACCCTCTTAAATTGTCTCATCCAAACATACCATAAGGAATTTCTGTAAAAATGCAGTGTTTCTGCTTGTTTTCTTCAAATGCCAAAACCTCGTTCTTCAAGCCCGTCTAACTTCCACCATGCATCCTTGCTAAAATAGATAATTCTAGATCGAGATCATAAATCAGACGATACCCCCATTTCTTAATGGAAATATGAAAACCATCCCCGACTACTGCTGATATATTATTATGCAAACATGAGCGCTGATATCCAATGAATTCATATTTATTCAAAAAGGTCATCCACAAGTAATCTGAACAATTGTCCATAACGGCTAGATCATCATCAAGAAGCATTGGAATCTTACTGCCACGATACTTTCCTTTTGCTTCCGGAGGACACATTGGTGACACAATACCACTTTTGCACCGAGCTTCGAATAATACACAAAACACAGCAGCCACATAGTCATTCCGATAGGGAGATGCGTCAATGCGCCTTAGACAGCTAGACTTACACTGATGGTTGAACAACCTTGGTATTTCACTTCCAGGAGTAACACTTGAAAAATATTTATTCGTTGGTATGGACAACGGATCTCTGCAGTGTTGTGCCTAGTACCAAAGACAAAGCTATGTTAGTTCCTGGTATTTACACACAAAAATAGAGAAAGAGAAAGAAGGATCCGCCAGACCTGTAGTATTTGTATCATCCATGAAACAGTCATTTTAGTGCAGCGTTCCCTTTCAATCTCATCTAATTTTGGGCAGTTCAAAACTTCTAAACCTGACTCTACAAAATAGATCTATTTCTTTATCTTTCGTGTCTGTCCATACTGGAAATTCTGTAGTTGGCCATGTCAAGTTCGTTTGTGAAGGGAGCTCAGGCAAATATATCAGTTGCTCGCAATGCCTTAAGAATAAATGATACAGTTTGGAAAGCTCCTTCAGGCTTGGTAGTTTAGAAAAACTGTTTCCACTTAAATTTAGCCTTTCTAAGCTGTGAAAACTTCCAACAACATCAGGGATTTCAAGTAAAGCGCAGAAACTTAAATCAATTCACGCATGCATGAGAAATTGGGAGAAGGCAAAAAGTGGCTAACTGAATCTTTATGTCTTCTTGAATGCAACAAGTGTAAAGGCCACTTAAACCACCTTTTCATGATGGATGATCTTAGAGAAGCTTCACCTATACAAGGCCTCTTCAAATGACCTTCATCCCTTGCTTCTTCTAAAATCTGGATATAACACAGATTTGAACAGGCCGAAAGATTCAGATAACTGAGAGAATTGAGGCATAATATGGTGTAGGGCAAGCTCACAAGCCTTTTGCAGCCTTCCAAATTCAAAATAGTGAGTTTTTTTAGATGATGAATGGATGGATTGATCTGCCTCAGCTTCATACATCCTTGGAGATTTAGAATTTCAAGATTTAGGTCCTTTCTAAAATGTGGTAACATGGTAAGACTTTCGCAGTCTTTCAAGTTCAAAATTTTCAGTTTTCTTATATGACCAATGGATGGATGGATCTTCTCCAGTTTTATACAGCTCTCAAGATCTAGTATTTCAAGATTTTGGGTCTCTTCAAAATGTGGCAACTTTATAAGATTTTCGCAGCCTTCCAAAGTCACATAAGAGAGTTTTCTTCGAAGACCAATGGATGGATGGATCTCCTTTATTTTTGTACAACTTCTCAGACTTAGCCACTCAAGATTTATGGCCTCCCCTAAATCTGGCATCTTGATTAGGTCTTCTGAAAAAGAGAGATCCAAACGCTTCAAATTGTGTAAAGGCTGAAAGTACAATAACAGGAAACAAAGTCAATAATGACACTTATCTTTCTTTTGTTGACATGCATATACTTGTACAGGTTGAATGATACATCTCTTGAAATGGCATGTGAATATATATTATAACATTCATATAGCATAACATATCGAATTTTTAAAACAATCATAAAGCTTAGATACTTTGATTATTCATATAAAATCAGAAAAGAACAATACGTAACTATACCTTTGTATCTTGCCATAGTTGCTCGATATGGCTATAAGTCAGGGACAATGAAACAAGCTTGTATGGTAGAAAACGAGGTGGCAAAGACTTAAAAGGATAACAAGTCCAATATAGATATCCTAATTCACTAGGAAGATAGTCCAGGCTTCCTGAAAAATATGGACCATTGATCTTGAGCAACTTAAGATGACTCACGTTTGAAAACGCATCGGCGCTCAAGGTTCCTTTACAGAATTCAAACTCATTAAAAACTACGGCTTCAAGATTTTCTGCTGGCTACAACATTGAGAAAGTGGAAAGAAAACGTTAGAGCATTTATAAGTATTTGTATACATTTTTGTCCCTAAACTATTACAAATAAAGATATATCACCCACGTTCAAGCTTTGTTCTCTTTGGTTTGGGAACTTGAGCATAAAAACACACCCAAAAATTTTAAGATGGTTCACAAAAGGCTATGTTGTATCTATTCAGCATGCAAATTGTTGTATTAACATCCTTCAGGATAAAAAACTCTTTAGGCATTTCTTTCTCAAACAACACAAGTTTATGTTCTTTTGAGAAAACAACATAAGATCACTGCAATTTACCTACCTAAGTCTCTTGTGTCATGGACAAGAGTCACCGTTTTATCTTGCCACAAAGTTGAGTTTTCTTTCAATTCTCAATTCTCCACTCTCGATTCTCAATTCGAAAAAGTATATTCGTAATTCAAAAGTTGTCTAATGTTCAACATATTTTCATCTAGTTTTTGTACATAAAGAGTGTCATGAATTACCTTATCTCATTGTTTTTTTGTAACTCGAATGTTGTCTTTGTCTTCTTCCCTTTACTTTCCATTACCTAATTTAACTTGTGATGCAAATGAGGATTTCATGTTTAACAAAAGCTTTTGTATCATGTGACTATTGCACCCTTGTCCAAATATCATATGTTCTTATGCTCTCGTGTAGTCTTTTAACAACCTAAGAACAAATTTCCTTCACCATATTCTGCCTTAACAAATAAATTGTTATTGATTGTGAAAGTGACAATCTTTTTTAAACAAGCAAAAACGCTTTGCAATTAAACATTATGACTTGACTTTATTCAAGCATTCGATCTAGGTGGGTTTTTTCCTCCACCACATACAAATGTATCACCTCTAAAGAACTCATCAATAATCAATTGTATCTCCATGGGACTTCATTCAATCACTAATTTAGAAATCTATTGGAATATTCATTCAAACTTTCCTTTTCTTTCACTTTTCTCATTTTCAAAATCTCTCTCAAGAGATTGAAGTTTGATTGTTCACACCCTTTGAATATGCTTCAAACTCTTGTTGAAAAGTATCTCGTGCTTCCTTGATTTTTTTTTTGGCCGCCTCATGATCTTTTGAAATTTGTCTAGTGAGACTAGTTTTTGAATCATCACAAGAACTCCAACATATGCGATTTTCTTTTTGTGTGTTGTGCAGCTATAGTAGCTTGTTATTCATACCTCATTTAGTTTTTTGTTGTTGCAAAGATCTATATATAAAATTGTTGCCTATATAAAAACTTAGAACAAAAGGAAGATAATTTGTGTTTTTAATTTATGTTTTTCTTACAGTAGTGCATTCACAAACATTTTAAAGATTGACGAGTTTGTGTGTTAATAGTCAGAAAATATAGACTTATCGATGCCTCCAAATACTGCTTAAAAAATCTTTAATAATCATTTGACAACTATAAAATTAAAATTTGGACACCAGAGAATTGAACTGTTACTCTGGTACACCAAGAGACTATTTATCATCAAGTTGACCAAACTTGGTGTAATAACCTAAAGGACCAATTTGGTTAAATATAGAAACCTTAAGGAACCAAAATTAAAACTAGTAAAACTCAAAAGGAACACACTGAAACTTTCTGTTAAACAAGATAGCAAAAATTCTATATTGTATATCCTAGATAAATGTGAACATAATAAAATTTTATAATTAAAAACAATTATACCATGTTATTGGACAGTATTTTTTGTAGATCCTTGCAGCTCCATACTCTGCTCCAATTTCTTGGCTCTTTAGGTGATATTTCACGAACAATAGACTGGCCCAAATCGATCAACAAGCGATGCATTTTAATTATCCCGTCCTCAATGATCAAGAGTGATTTATTTGTGAGAACTTGCAAGCCATAGTCGGTATAAAATCCACGAAAATTTAGAATTTCTACTGCATCTTCCACTTTATAATTATGGAGAAAGCAAGAAATGTCTAGAAATATTTCCTTGTTTGTAGAATCCAACGCTTCAAAACTTATTCTCAGCACATCCATAATCTTTTTACTTTTATTTTCTCTTAGCATAGCTAATGCACTTCTCCATTGTGATACACTTAGACCAAATAATGTTGAACCCAATATTTCAAGTGCTAAAGGATGACCTTGAACATGCCATAGTACCTCATTTGTCATCTTTTCATAATCACTCATAATAATATTAGCTTTGAAAGCATGTCTACAAAATAATTGAAGGGCCTCTTCTTTCTGTAGTGGTTGAACTTGGTGAACCTCATCTACTCCATGTATCCTCAATATTTGTTCATCCCTAGAAATTATGATGATTATGCTCCCTCTACCAAGACAATCACGTAACATAGTGTCTCGATTCCCACTAAAAACCTTTAGCTGTTCAACTTCATCAACATTATCGAGAACTATGAGTGCCTTTTTACGTTGTAGCCTTTTCCATATCAAATAAGTTCCTCAGAAACATTGCAAATCTCTTCATATTTTTCATTTAGAGAACAAGAAAGCAATTGCTTTTGTACACCTAATGTACTAGAATCTCCATATATCTGGTTCACATCATCAATATAACAAGTAAAATCATATTGATGACAGATTCTTTCGTATAAAGCACGAACAAGAGTTGTCTTTCCTACTCCACCCATTCCACTGATTCCAAAAACTCTAACTTCATTACTTGACTCCGAATATAAGAATTTTTCTAATTCCTCAACACGAAATTCCATCCCAACTAGATTATCATTTGGAAGACTTGAAAATTTATGACCCAATATATCTGTCACCTTTTGAACAATTACTTCAATCCCTTCATATTGTGGCCTGCCATTTTAATAAAAATAAGAAATGTCAAGTAATCATCACCCTAGAGAACCAATAGATTATTATGTTACTTCTTCTAGGATATCAATTCAAGAAAGCCATGAGCAAGAAGTTTCTTAGAAGATAAAATATATATCTATGGTATGAATAGCTAAGTGCACCTTTTATAGTCTTCATTATACGAAGTAAATTTAGATATATCAATAAATGAGAGAAGATTGCTTACCTATTTCTAATGTCCCAGCCACTGAGATTGGCAACTTGTGTGAGAGCTTCTCTCCATCTCTGCACTTCCTCCATCCCTTCATTATCTTCTCTAAATCTTTCTTCGAATTCGACAAAGGGTTTCTCGTAATAGCCACTCTGTTTTCGCACATCTGACGGATCCACATCATAAAAAATAGGTAGAACATGTCTTCCCGGTGTTTCAACCAAATAGCAAATGTGTGCAAGTTCACGCAAGCACCAAGTTGAGGAAGCATAGTTCTTAGAGAAGACCACGATGAAAACGCGAGACCCTTCAATGGCTTGTTGCAGTTCCGGTGCTATGGATTCACCTTTCCTGAGATCCGCATCGTCTTTGAAGGCATCAAAACCTTTTCTACGAATAGCCTGGAAGAGAAAATCAGTGAAGTTGTTTCGAGTGTCTTCACCTCGGAAACTCACAAACACATCATATATTCTTGTGACTTGAGACGATGAAGAAGAACTGCATTGAATGATGGCCTTAGAAGGCATTGCAAGTAACAAAAGTGGAAGCAAACTTGGTGACTGAGCAGTTAAGATGCGAAGTATGGACAAACAATTGAAGAAATATAAATTGACCAGAGTCTTGTGGGCGTTGAGTTGGTCTTTACTTGGAAATTTCTCCCACTTTGGTTCCTCGGAATTGCTTTCATCAATTTTTAATTCCCATCCATGACTTACCTTTTGCTTTATGAATAGTTGTTTCTTCAACCACGAGAATAATATAAGGCAATTGCTTACTGCACCCCTCAAATTTCAACCCGTACCTATGTCAAATGTCAAAAGTAATGTTATGGATTTTTTTAATCTAAACATAATCCAATTCTTTTTCACTTGGAATATGAAGCTGCATGATAAATCTCATCCATCCACTCTCACAGTTGCACGAGAAAGGACCATTCACGCATTTTCGACTATGTAATCATGGAGAAGTAGCTGAAAACAAAAGAAGGGTCCAAACATTAAACTCAGTCCCATAAAAAGCAGAATAGCTAACCCATTATGGTTCTAGTGTTTTCTGTGTTCTTTAATTTGAAAACACACATAGGGGATAAGTGTTTTCTCATTGCAATCTATTGTTGACCTGGTTTTGGTAGGTTCTGACATCTTATAATTGCTTCCAGTTTTTTTCCTTGCCTTTTCTGAGATGGTTGTTATTGTTGTTACGTGGCATTATGTGCAGAGAAGAATGGTCGTCTTCTCTAATTTCTTCACCTTCTCCATTGTGTTACTTTCACCAAGCTTACATGTTTTTTTTTTCGGTTTAAAATACTTTTTTATCTCTATTTTAGTTTTTTTTATTTAATTTCTATTTTCGTTGAACATCAGTTACGTTCTAATCTTGGTTAATTTGATCATTTATTCTATGGTTATTTACATGGTTAACATAGGTAAACAGTGCATGTCATGTGTCACCTCTTGGTTTCTTTAATTATTTTTGTTTTATAAGATTGAAAAAAAAAATATCTATGTTTCAAGTTAGCATCATGTCACGTGTCAATGTCAGCAACACGTGTTAGTTTATGGTTCTGTCATCTTATTTTGTTTAATTTAGTCCCAATTTTTGGCATGATAGAGTAATTGTGTTCCTTCCAAATTGAGATCAAATTTAATTTTTATATCAATATTGTATTAATATTTTTATTAATTATTTTTAAAATTTAATTATAAATTATTAAATTTAATTATAAATTAGTAAATTTAATTATAAATTAAATATAATTCTTAGATTTAATTGAGTTCTTCCAATTCTGTCAGTGTCATTCTGTATGGAGCAACAAACATCGAACTAGTTTCAGGGATTAGATCAATGGTGAAATCTATATCTCTACTTAGCGGTAGTCCAGGAACTTCATTTGAAAACACATCAACATATTCTTCTACCATTGGTATGCTATGGATTTGCCCTTCTATGCTCTTCTTTTCTGCTTGAGATACTACCATGAAACAAGTAGCTCCCCTTTTTCAGTTCCTTCAAGACCTTTTGAGTTGACATTAACTCTACTCCATCTGTTTCTATTTCTGGAAACACCACTTTGCACCGTCCACAATCAATGACAAATGATTGATAGACAGTTAGTCCATTTCTAGTATCACATTCAGTCTCTCTAAAGGGAAGCATATAAGATTCACCTTGAACATGCGACCTGCCACTTCAATGGAGCATCCAACACAAATTGAATTGGTTGAAACTTGCCCAGATGTTGGTGTCGATACTACTAACTTGCACCCGAAATCACGCATTGATAACCAAGTCTTCCTACATATTCATTAGATATGAAGGTGTGTTGCTCTTGAGTCAAACAATACAACTACACTCTGGCCAAACAGTAAACATGTGTCTTGTATAAGATTACCTGACTATGTTACTTTAGTACTCGCATGGCAAATACCCGTCCAACAGCTTTAGGCCTCTCTGCCGAAGGTATCTAAGGTCATGGTCAACAACTGTCTTCTTATTAGGACACCTATTAGCAAAGTACCTCGACTGATCACGCACAAAAGATTTATGGCCACCCACATTGCCCTTAGGATTATCAGCAAATCTAGGGCAATCCCTCTTAAGATGTGCTCTTCCACATTAGAAGCACTGTAACCCCTGAGTTGACATGTGTGAGCGATTATAGGGCTTCTTTTGTTGTCTTGCCTCAAAGAGATTCTTTTGTGGTCTGACCACCCAGCTTGGTCCCATCTCCAGTTGTTCCATAGTCTTGGTCTGTTCCACGAAGATAGGGAATTCTCTTATCCTCAATGGTACGAGGAATATCAGTAGCTCGTGCCTCAAGCCCCTCTCAAACCTCTTGCAACGCCACTCTTCAGTGATATTTTGCGAGTAGAATCTCGGTAGATATTAAAATTTGTCCACATATGTCTGCACTAACATATTCCACTACTGTAGCGTGAGGAATTCAGCCTCCTTATCATGCTTAGCACTATCTGGAGAGTACTTTTCCAAGAACCTCATCCTGAAATTTGTCCAGTTCACCTCCTCCTCTCTGGTCTACATCTGTTGTGCATCCCTACCCACCAATACTCTACATCACCCACTAATAGAAAGGTAGCGTAAGTGAGCTTATATGCCTCCATACAAGCAGTCACTCAAAAGATTTTCTCGCACTCCCTAATCCATGCATCGACGTCATCAAGAGTGGCCTTGCCATTGAACTTGACCAGCTTATATCTTATAAAGTCATCCATGTAGCCACTCGTGGCACGGGTTGTGGCAACACCACTGGTTGTTGCTGCATGGCATCAACCAGACGGTAGATTACCTAAACAATCTCATTTGCCGAGTTATTAGCATTGGGTCAAACTCTCTTGCGTGTCATTTTCTAGTTCTGAAATACATTTTACCAAAACACTATCACAACCAAGAAAAAGCATTAACAACAATCAGACTAATATAGACTCATTAAAAGAGACTCTACAATCTAATCAATTCACACAAGTCTCGCAACCGAAATGCGACAAACTCACTTCCCAAATCCCCAAAAATCTTTTTGAAATCAAAAGCTCTGATACCAAATGTCCCTAAGAGGATATTACTTGATAAAGCCAAATATATAATTAAAATAAAATTAAATATTTGATATCATTCTCAAGTGCGGGAAAAGTAAAACTTGAATCGAGTATAAAATGCCAATACTTCATTATTTATTTTATTATAATCCAAAATCCAAAGCCTAAATAAAAAGGAAATTAAAAAATAGCTAAAACATGTTCTAAAACAAAATCCCAATAGCTAGCTCTCGCTCTACGCATCGCCATCCTCACCTGGAATTACATCTTCTCCCGAGTGACAAGTCACACAATCATTGCCGTACACAAATAGAAAGGGTGAGCTTAAAAAGGAATAAGCATGCATAAATAATAATATAGACACCTCACCCAAAATAACTTAACCAGATTCTCATTTTTAAACACCTTTATACCATGAGGTACATAAGCAACCTTAGGCTCATAACCCTTAGGAGCTTAGTACATACTCAACCACTGTCTTTAGGATTTCATATGCTTCCACGAACCTGTCCGATCGTGGTCCAAGTCTACGAATCTCCCCACTCGTAGTCCAACCTCTACGAACCTCCTTGCTCATAGTCTAACTTGTGTGAACACATCCAGTTATGAATCTCTCTGCTCGTAACACACTCAAGTGTGAGCACTAAACATTCGAACCTCCCCGCTCATATCCCTACATAAGAGTACATCCAATACGAACCTCCTTGTTTGTATTAATCACGTGTTTCAAACTCCATTACGAACCTCCCTGCTCGTAATCCATGCAAGCATATCCTAAACCAAAGACCATCTCCACAAGGAATACAAAACACCAGTAACGCAACTTTACTGGTTTAGGCACTACAAAACCCATTTTAACACACCCAAATAATCACAGACACACATCCAGAATACCAATTGCGTATTTTTACAGTTTAACATGCCTCAATTTGCATCACAAATCATATGCATCAATCATGAACAATCACTCATATATTCACAATTTGCACCCTTGAATTTGACCATACATACAAGTTATCAAAGGATCCTTCATGCTCATATTAGGATTCATAAATAGCAATATCCAGGAAACCTCAATGCATATTCATATAGCTAATTATGACTCATTTGCACAAACTACATATACATACGGATCAATTCCATCTATATTGATATACATGCACTCACCAATAATGATATTCTCAACATGTGAATAAAACAACGGAACATTCATGTTCATGGAAAGCTCACAACAGAACCCAACCATGCTTCCAACTCATGCCACATTAAACTTACCTCCAAGACAGTACCTGCAACATTCATTCATCCCAAAACCTCAAACTAATTCAAGTTTAACATTGGTGCATATTCATAATTCATACATTAGACTCACCACTATATAATTCTACACATTTTATTATCATACCATATTCAGGAGTCAAAATGAACCCCATAAGAACCCTAACTCGGGCCCAAAATAGCCAACCATAAAAGGGTTGTTGGACACTAGCTCATAAATATTTAATAAAATGTTATTTTTAATAAAAATACCAGCATAAGATTTCTACAACAAATAAATTTGTCTCAATCCAAAGAGGGACGATATTGCTTCATTTTTACAAAAATTGGGACAAAATTAAATTTAAAAAACAATTGTAGAGATCAAATTGAGACTACCCGCATGGCACTGTCATGTCACACTACTACTGCCACATCATATTGATCGTACCATGTGACACAATTGTAATGTGACATGTGTAAAAAATAAAGAATTAAAAAAATTAAAAAAAGAAAAAAAATAACAGAAAATTTAAAAAATTAAAAAAAAAAACATAAATAAACACGTGACACTCTTTAACATCGTGTGGTAAACTAACCAAATTAAATCATTTTTAAAAAAAAAATTGGAACCAAATTGAATCAAATTAAAAAATTTAAGACCAAATTGAGACAAAAAACTGAAAATCAGACTTGATACTTCTTGACAAAAACAATGACCAAATGGAGTAATTAAGTCTTTTATTTGTACAATTATTATCAACTTAAAATGTCAATGGTTTTAAAGATAAATGTAACAAATATAATAAAAAAGACTAACACGATTGACTTTTAACATATAAAAGAACTAAATTGGAAGATAATTGACAAAAGATGATTGACTAAATTCACTACAATAAAATATCTTATTGACAATCAATTTTAGTGACCAAAAGTTATTAGTCACTATAGTGACCAATTTAGACACCAATTTATAAAAAAAAAAACAATTATTGACTACTACATAGTCACTATTATGAGTAAAAAATTATAATTGATCTCTAAATTAGTTTCTAAAATTTAGCTATCAATGTTTAGCTACTAAAGAAAATTAGTAATTAAAAACATTAGCTACCAAGATTTTTGCTACCAAAGAAAGTGGTTTCTAAATTATTGCCAATTAATTAGTAATTAATTAATGATCAATTATAATTTTTTTATTTATAATAGTGATTATTTTAGTAACCAGTAATTTTTTATTTTAAAATTGGTATTTAAATTGGTCACTATAATGACTAACAACTTTTGGTTACTAAAATTAGTCGTTAATAAGACATTTTTTTAAAATAATTAGAAAGATAGAGAATTAAAACTACACTTTATGCTACTTATTATTATTAATAATAATAATAAAATAAATTGCATATTATATTTAGTTAATGCAATAATCATTATAAAACAAGGATAAACTTGTTGTACATTTATCAAATTCTATATTAATTTTTCTATTTATTATATACATTTGAAATTATTTTAATATCTTAATTTACAACCATACTTTTAAAACAATAAGATTTTTAAAAATGTTCAGTTAAATTTAAAATATGCCGTTCTTATCTAGTATAATAATTACTTATTGAAATGTGTATATATAAATTAATATTTATTGCGATTTTTTATTACATTAATTAATTGTATTTTATTTACTTACATATTTATTTTTAAATTGAAATTGCATTATTATTCTTTATAACCTCGTCAAAAGTTGATTATAATTATATCTTACACATAGTTAAATTTTTTTTTTTTAAAAAAAGTTTATTGTTTTGAAAAGAAAACTACAACATTAAAACATTTTTACAGTATGTAGTAGGTCAACCACGCAAATATGAAACATGTCAATGAATTAGTGCAACTTATGATGTAAAATCCAGTATAAATTATAGTTGGTCATCTCTAAATTAGTATCTTCTACAACCTTCGGTAGGCCAACCAGGGAAATCATAAACATGGGTCAATGAATTACATCACATCATCGGTCAAACTCTGAAAAAGCTTTTATTAAGATTATGCAGATTCTGAATATACGACTTAAATTGTAATCTACAAATAAATATAAATCTTTTTTATTGAACTATTTTTTAAAAATTGAATTAAATTTAAATTCTAGCTCCTTAATAAAAGTAAACAAATAATAAGTTCAAGATGTTTATCATGTACTAGTAGTGACAGTTACCAGACTTCATGTTCAAAAAACACCTTTTCATGCTGCAAATGAAATGCTATTACTAAATGGGATACAAGCTTACAGCGTGAGAAACAAAAACTACCATTTAGCCAAGCTATGGACCTACATTCTATTGCTATGCGCTATTGTAAATTATGTGTTTAATCACACATAAATCTTTTGTTTATAATCATTCCAAAAATATAATGAAATCTAATGATGGCTAATAGTGAAGAAAATCTCCCTAACTTTTAGCTATATATATTTTCTACTTACTAAGATCAAATCATATCTATAACGGAATCAACATCTTCAATGACGATCAATGACTTAATTATCAGGGTAAAGTACTTTGTATGACAAAAAGGTGCAAAGTATGGAAGAGCGATTGTAGGAAATATGTTAAGCATAAAATGGATACATCATGAGGTGCATCACTCTTGTGAAGCACATGTCTAAAGCCACACAAAAAATTAGGCATCACTCTTTCCCCTACCCTACACATATCACTGGAACTGGTGTATTCAGGTCTTGCTCTTTTTTTTGCTCTTTTTTCCTTTACTTTCTCCTTGCTTTTTCTTCTCTCCTAGAGAATCAAGAGCACAATATGTTTCCTGACATGCTATGATGACAGAACAAACCTCAGCATCGTCTCGTGGAATTTTCTTAAGCATGAAGGATGCAGATCTAACATCTCCAGCTGCCAAAAGTGCTTGATACATTCTACATCCATTTGGAAATAATTAAAAGCCACAACCATGAGGCAAAGATAAAAACTGTAAAAACTATAACAGGGTGAGGGAGAGAAGGCTAACATCTTACCGCAAGTAACTTAATACATTGTAAGGAAACCCAGCAATCTCGTACTCTCTCCAAATCAGGCGAGCATTGTTCAAATCTCCAGCATTGGCACAAGCACTTAGAAGAAAATCAAGACATTGCCGTGACGGCCAAAGGCCCAGTTCATCCTTGATTGCCCAAAGCAAGTCTAGGCCAATCTGTAAATGAGTGGACTCTGATTCTGCAATTGCAGAAAATACCTACAGACACACAGTTCACATTAGCAAGATATTAAATTTAAAACCAACTTAATAAGGTTTGCATCCACTTATATATTATAATTTGATCATATATTTAGTCGATGTAAGATCTCTAATAACCCTTTCATGCAAGGATTGGACATCTTCGAGTATGAGAAATAAGTGAGCCTCATAAACATATAGCACAATAGACCCACCAAACCTTCTTAGGATAAACTTTGATATTATTTTAGACAATAGGTTTTAAGTCTAACTTAATCTTATAAAATTGGTATTTAAGGTCAGATTTTAAGTCACACCAAAAGAGTTTCAAACTCACAAATTATATCAGTATCCTGGTGTAATATTAAGTTTATAAAAGTTAACTAGGAGGGAACAAAGAACTCACTCCGTCAAAAAGGGCTTCCATTACCATTTCATCATTTCCAAACGTATCCTTGAGTTGTTTGAACAAAAGAATAGTAGAACTGAACCATAAGATCAGAGTATGAAGATAAGCAACTTAAAGAATACAACTTCAAAACACTAAAATTCATTGCGGGAGGGGTAAAAACCTCAAACCTCAAATTCTTGTTCCGCGCACAGTACACGATGACTTTGAAGCAGCCATCAACCCAATAGTCAAGATCACTCACTTCCTTGAGTAGAAGTAACAATCTATCCAACTCCCCATTGTGTTGAGTCAACTCTTCCTAAGAATGTCAGTAATTAATTATAATGTTGAAGGTAGATGATTAAAAAAACACTACTACAAAACCTTACAATCAGACTGGTAGCTGCTTTTGGCTCCAACTTATGTCCAGCTTTCTTAATCTGTTCATAGACAAGAAGAGCCTCGGATAATTGCCCATGTGATGCAAGAGCTGCGACAAGTACACTCTTGATTTCATTTATGTTCTTGTCTGGTATGTTTGGATCCAAAAGTACCTGCAAAATGAAATACAACTTATGCTTTACACCAATATTGAAGAAACTAATAAATAGGCAAATTTTTACCAAGTAAAACTAAATTATGTGTAGAGCCTGTATTGGGTGAGAATTGCTCCCAAACCTTTATAAGATCTAATTTGCCAATATATGTTGATAGATGTAACAAGCTTAGGTCCATCCTTTTGTATTTTATTATGTATAAAATCAATGTGCTTAATACACATTATGACAGAGGATTATCTCCTAATCCCATACAAGAATTTGAGGAGGAATTATTGGAATTAAAAAAATGAATATCATAGCTTGGAGCACAAATTATAGAATAGTTTTATGCAATTAAAAGTATTTGTAATTTTCTTTTAGTTTTAAGTGTTTGTAACTGTCTGTGGGCGAGTCAACTCCCTAGGAGAAGAGTTGAATTTCTAAGTTATTTTCAGACCCGATGTCTTTTGGCTTTCTTTAAGGATTTCTTAGTTGGCTTAACATTTGTGCCTATATATAGGGACAAAAAGATGTAGACACCTTGGTTGGTCATTATATAAAATTATTTTTCATTCTTAGTACTTGTTAGGGGTGGACAGAATGAACTGTACTGAATAATTAGTTCAGGCAAAGTGAACCAAGTTATTTTTTCTCTTAGTTTATTATTGTTGATTATCTTCCAAATTCAATAACTACAAATAATGTGATAAACACGTAAAAAATGTAGAATTATTAAATTAACTTTGTTATAGAATTTAAATAATATAAATAAGATGTTGATTTCAAATTTTACAATTGTGACATTGTAAGAAAATAGTTTTCTGATTAATTAACTTAATTGTTGGAAATTTATGATTGATATATATATATATATATATATATAAACTGCCAAAAAATCAATGGATAAGTTATGATATCATAAATAAAATTAATTTATAATTCAGTGTATTAAAAAATACCGGTCACAGGATAGAACAAAATGTGACTACATTAAAAATGAAAGTGAGGCTTGACATAGGAGATTTATAAGTTTACATTTACCCAAGTAAAAAAAATATTAGAAAAATTAACTAATGCACGTTAAATAATCGTGTTAAAAAAGCAATAAGATGTCAATAAGTTCAAATATACTACGAGTAAAAGTTAATATTATGTTATTTTAAAAATATATAATAATATACTATACAAATTATCACATGTGACGTTATCCTACTTTATCCTTGATATCCCGCTAATTGATAATGAAAAAGAAAAACCTATAAAAAGAAAATGCATTCAAATAATAGTAATGGAAAAGACTAGTTTTAAGTTAATGTTCATCAATGAATAAAAATTGTAAAATAGTTCCTGCCTATGTTACTATATGTTTATGTTTCATCAACGAAGTAGTTTTAAGTTAATGAACAGTCAAGTAAACTGCATCATTAGAGGTTCATTTCTTTAAAACTGAACTATAAAATGGTTCAGTTCAGTTTTCATTGTAAATAGTTCAATATTTTTAGTATAATAATAGTTATTTGACAGTTTAGTTTGGTTAATTCTGCCTGCCCCAAGTGCTTGTTACAGAACACCGCCATATCAAAGGGCATATCAAAGATTGAATTTTGTGGCAAATCATCTTTGACTTATCAATATGCTAAATGTAGTGTCATTTATCTATGTCTTATTTCGCATTCTTTTACATCTTTTGGTATTTTCTGATTTATACATCTTTTATCGTATTCTTTCCTAAATAGGATCGTATCATTTTGACCTGGTTCTGGTTTGAATTTCTTCATCTATCTTATTTTTTCTGTCATATGAAGAAAACCCTAAAATTTTGAATGTTTGTGTTCTTCGTGTTTTTCATTTTAAATTGAGTATTTCTGCATTTGACCGTGAAAATCATTTATTTTTGTGTTTTTCTGTTCCAATTACGTTGTTTTACATTAGTGTTGGTGTTTGAAGGGCATTATGTTGCAAATTCTGGGTTTTATCGAACAACGCTCTTGCCCAATGAGAGAAGTCAGAGAGAAGTCTATGCCTTGCTCTTTTATTTCAATGTATGTAATTAATGTGGGATGTCAACACATGCCCCTATGCATAGAAGCATTTGAATAATTGGGTTTGTCAAAAGGGCCTCTTTGTATTGCATTAGAAAAACTATAGAGCTAGGTAGGCAACACTAGGAACAAGTCATGGCGGTTGTCAAAATATCAACTCTGATAGGTTTTAATACCATATGAAATTTGAGTAACATCAAACTAAATCCAAAAGCTAGCTCAGGAGTAAGGATTGCTCAAGCCTTTATAAGCTCTACTTTTCCAACATTTATAGTCAGTGAGGTATCTCAACAAGGCATGCAGAATAATTATCGAGTATCAATCAGACTAAGAATATGTAGAATAATAAAGAAAAAGCTTCTATTATACTTAAGCTACAGCTGGTATTATAAAAGTAAAGCAGAATCAAAGTTGGCTAAAATAGAAATGAAACAATCCCATAAAGGAATTCAGTGTCAATCCCAAGGCATGTGAGTTCAGAAACTATTTATGGTTAATTAGATCAAATTAGTCAGATAAAATTACTTGTAAGCATTAGCAGTCATAACTGCAAACATGACAATCTACACGCAGTTACTCATGATAATGCAAGTTCTATCAGCTAGATATTTAAAGCACGCACAATGCCTCTATTACCCTTTTAGTCCAGTAAGCATAATGCCAGGTTTTCTGCTTGTACTCATACCTGTTTTGCCTTCTCCAATTTTCCACAAGCTGCATATGAATTAACAAGGGCCATAAAAACTTGCTTTGTCGGTTGAATTCCAGATTGCTTCATTTCATCACAATACTACGAAAAAATATTGTCATTAGCAACTAAAAATGCCCATACATCGAATCTAAACTTCAGAACTTCAGTTAACATGAAATCTCAATTACATCAAGTCATCAAAAGTGGATGGATAAAGCTACAAGAATGCATACATTCAGTAGACTTCAAGTCTAACTTAACCTCACAAAAACAGTTTGTAAGGTGAAGTTTATACCTACTAAATATACTATAAATTAGTCTTATCTCTAATTAATGTGGAATCTCCAAAACACTTCCCTTACGCCAAGGCCTATATATCTTGAGCGTGAACCTAGACATTAATGGATAGTCTAATAGCGGACTGATGGCAAGTGGCACCAAATCTTTATTATTAGAGAATATAAAATCTCGTCTTTCATTCTATAGATTTTATTTTCTCAATATAAAATAAATCACTTGCACTTTTCAAAGCGACACATGGTTTCAGTCAACACTTTTTCTTATACTTCAACAATTGACTTAACTCTTGTTTTGAGGAGTTTATATATATGAAGATTTTTTATGCTCTGATACTTCAATTTGTATCACTTATTGTCAGCAATCATATTTTCTTATTCCATTTTTAGCATATTTAATTAAAGTCTATAACACTATCCCTGAATCTAGGAATCTAATTATATCCATGAATATAGGGATCTAATTATATCCCAGAATAATAGGGATTTGATTACTTTATGTGATGTTATAATATTTCCAAAATTAGTTTTCCAATCTTGTATATATACCTCAGCAATAAAATAATTCGATTCTACCCTAATATTTGAGATGGTATTAGAGCACTCAAATCCTGAGAGCTGCCTCTGATTGTGCATCGAAACATCCTATATGAGTGATATAATATGACAGCCTTCACTGCTTTCAGTAATCCACAATTCTAGATGACAACCTTCATTGTTGTCAATTATCTCTTTGAAGGCAAGATTAATTGCTGTCGTGATTTATCTTGTCATTCATTACCTTTGTCTTGCCGCAGGCATGAAACATTCAGTTAACACAACAACTGAAATGGGGGAAATAAATCCCAAATTCATGGAATGCCACCCAGCAGGGATTGGGCTCCCTAGAATCATGACAAGGAATGGGAAACAAAAGGAGCCAACAAAAAGAAAAGGAGCACAGGCACACATAGCTGAGACTAAGGAAGAAAACAGAGGGCAAGATAAAATAGAGAAAATGAGATTTTCCTCAAAATTTGATAAACCAAAAGGTACTTGTTTTCTAGCATATTCATATTCAAGTACATTTGGATATTTTTCTTTTGATGTTGGACTCATTGTCTTATATAAAATCTATAACGGATATCAGATAGTGGATTCAGACCCCTACCTAAAAATTTCTCCTCCTACACCCCTTGCCATAGCAATAAAAAAGTATTTACGGCAGATGGCACTTCCATCACTGCAGCAAGACAAGTCAAAATGAATTCATCCATAACACTGAAAAATGTTCTTCATATTCCCAAATTGCCCATCAGTTTAATTTCCGTTAAAAACCCATGAAAGACCTATCATATAATGTTTTTACCCTAAGGAATCACTCTAACTCATCAAGTCGATTACATGAAACATTTGCTCTAGTTGCAAAAATAATAACTGTGGTGATATTATCTCTAGTAGCCCACAAACCTGTAATTTTTCTCCCTTAATTCAACAAGTGTACAAGATTTTTCATTTCTAGCAAAAAGAAAATCCTTTAAATTGTCGAAAAACTTCTGTATGAAATATATGTCAATAAAAAAATACACTCTTTAAATAAATGTATATTAGGGTATGAGCAGGACTATACTCAGCCCAACATTGATTGCAAGCAGACAGAAAAAAACCATTTAAATTAGCAGCCAATACCCATTTATATATCCACTTCTTATCCAACCCACTGGTACGGATTTTTTTCATCCCTACTCTTCTCTTTCCCAAAAAGGTATTTACTTTTCTTTTACTCTTTGTTATACTAAACAAAATACTGAAGTCCCTTGGATCATTGATTCTAAAGCTAGTGGCCACGTGACAAATTGTTCAAAACGGTTTTTCACAAAAAATTGTGCAGGCTCAAAAGCATAAGAATTTCTTGTGGTACCTTTTCTACTGCTGGTGTTGGTTCCATCCCTGTATCTCCCAAATTTGTTAAGTAACATTTTGTCCATTAGTAGTTTAACATGATCTATACTGTCTGGCTATTTTTGCCTCCACGTTGCAAATTTTCTAAGTTGGGTTTGATGAGGATGATTGCCAGTGGTAGGGAAGTTGATGGACTCTTTCTCTTTGAGGATGAAATTAAGGGAAAACAAATGGTCTCTATTGAAAACTCCTAATGGCTATCTAATGAGAAGGGCTCCAAGTGGGCAGGGCAGTTTTTCCCAAACAGTATTTCTAGTCATTTCTGAGATAGTTCTTGTGCGGACAAAACTATCATGTTATTGGTCATGATTTCTTTCTAAAGGTAAACTATGATTGAATATTACATTTAATTTTCAGAAGGCTAATAACATTGGAGACTGTCAATGTCAAAAGTTAACCATTTGACAAGAACACAACACAAAATTTAATAAATTGACATCAACATAAGAGTTTATGCTCAATTTCGACTCATGTATTACTATAAATTGACATCAACATAAGGTACCTTCATTATATCCTCTTCCGTTTCACAATTGTGTATCAAATAGCAGAAAGTCTGAGAATTAGGCGGTACATTGGCATCTTGCATGTGTTTCACGACCCTTAACCCAGCACTGATGTTCTTCTACAAAATATCAAAATGGTGAAAAAAAGGAATGCATTATTTGAAACAAATTCAATAATGAAGAAAAAAAAGTTCAAAAAATAGTATATGCATATAAGATAATAAGTTATTGTGTGTCAGCATGCTATTTTCACTTATTGTTGAAAAAGATAAAAATAGCAACATATTGCAAATGATATTAATGCCAAATATTAAAATCTAGTTGCAAAAATGGTTGCGTGTTTGACTGATAAACATATCCTAAAAATCCAAGAATATTACCTCTCGAAAATATCCTGCCATTATAGCATTGTACATGTTTGTCTTAAGTTTAACATTCATTTCCTCTAAGTCACCAATTATTTTGTAAGCTCCTTCAAACTGCATTAAGTAAACAAAAAATAAGTTTGCTGCATATTTGACACGTTTACAGATAGTTTGAATTCCTATCTACTACGATTTCTTTTCTTCTTCTTTTTTTCTATTTTTTTTAACTATATATATGGAGAGAGAGAGGCACACAAACACATGCATTTGCTTCTTCTTTTGAAGAATTACATCCATAACTTACACCTTGGGCATATTTTTAAATAATTGTAGTAATTTACCCCTTTCAAAAATCAAGTTGGTGAATGTTAGTAAACTTCCTACTTATATAGAAAATCCCACTCTTATACAGAAAATACACCGTGATTTGTACCCTAGAGCATTGTTCAAGTGAATTCAATCAATAATGTTCACCAGTTGTACTTTTTGTGAAACTAGTGAAAAACTAGGTATATAATTAATTCCCCTTGTGTAGAAAATATACATAGGATAATATATTTAAAATGAAGAATCATACACAGAAAAATATGGACTAAGCCCAAATACACGTAATATTGTAACTAACAATATCTAATATTATCTTAACAACATCTAACAACTTTCAAGTATGTATGTTTGATTTCACAATGGGAACTATCAAAATTGATTTTTCCCCCTTGAATTGAACAACAGCGATAAAAAGTAGCTTTTGCGATAGGTTGACAATTTTACACTTTGCAGTATACTAGCTTTCAAGGTAAAAAAATTATAACATAGACCTTTTAACTTTGAAATCAACTTTAACCAAAATTAATGCTGCAAACATTCATCCAAACATGTATCTATTTCAAGTTAATTGATTATGAGGTCATTTCTCACAATGTAATTCAATAACTCTGTAAACACAAAAACTATATACCAAGGAATAGAATTTCCTCAGCTTTTATAGGACTTTACTAAGATCATGTTTCAGGAAACGTACATCTTGAAAAAGATTAATCTGAATAAGAGATTTCATATAATTCATTCATTTCAAACAGCACATCAGCCTCTATATATAAGGAACTTTAACCCTAAAGTAAAGATTGCACAGAGATCTCTAGAGTGTACCAAGCACCCATGCACCCATGTAAACATAAAAGATCCAACTTACATCTTTGATCCTCACACAAAAGTGTACCAAGCACCTGCATATTTCACCATTCAACGCCAAATGATAGCGACATATTATTGAATGGATTCGATGTACCTTGATTTTGAGTCAAGCATGGAAGAAAAGAAAGATATCAATGCAATATGAAGAATAAAGGTTTAAAACAATTAAAAATTATCACACAATCAATTTCCACATAAAAGAATTAAGCTATCCTAAAATATAAAAACATTGAAGACTTCTCAACTTTAAGAATGAAATTTCATGAAAATACAGAAAGGGCACAATGAAGATAAACTCCATGATGTAATTCCCATCTCTATGCATGAAGAAGGATTTTCTTGTCCAATAACCTTTTTTTTCCTATCTTATGTTCTGCATGTCACCTAGTCTTTGGCAAAGGTATTGTAAAACATTAGTTCTTCATTTCTAACCAACATCACAATTTTAGATAAATGGGAACAAATAAATCCATTTCATTATAATTAACTACTCATTCACCCTTGAATTGTAAGCCATTTAAGTTGAAAAGTGTAAGGTGGTATTAGAGACTCCATGGCCAATTATTTTAAAATTACGCATTGGCAACCCATTCTCTCTATATATATTTATATTTATATCATATACAAGCTAAAGCACAAGCTATGTCATTGACGTAGCTTAAGTTTCAGTTCTGTTTAGCCAAATTAGATTGTTCGTGAGCTGTCTCCATATAGAACTATTCACTTTGACCTATCTCTCTCATGCCTTTCCATGAGTTAGAGGTTTTATTTTGGGTGCATTTATGGACTACATTATTTAGATTAAGGAGTTTAAATAAGCATCATACTATTCACATTCTTTTATTCAACATATTCAAAAACAACATTGGTGAAATAATGCCATCTATTGTAAGGATAAAACAAAAACTATCAAAAATCATTCATCTCTAATTCCAAGGCAAATAAAGCGATTGATCATTTTAAACACGCACTAGAATGATGGTTATAAGAAAAACAAATAAGAAGTTTACCTGTTCCAAATTACAATCAAAAGAAATTGACATTTGTATGGGTTTATTACAAACAAAGCCGTTTTCTCACTAGATAAAGGGTTCAATCATGAAAATAGACCTTCATCATGAAAATAATTATTATAGAGACTATAATGCACTTCAAAATGATATGTTTAATTTCCAATTATAGATTTTGTTTTTATATTATTCAAATGTATTACATGTTCGATACATATAAATTGTATAATTATGATATAATAAAAATAATAGCTTCAATACAATAGTACATCCAGACATCGCTTAAGAAATTAATTTACTAATATTTATAATGACTTGTTACTAGAACCCTTGGCGATTTATTGTTTCATAATGTTAGACATATTGTATAAATGGTTCAAAATGTGCCTGATAAATAATTTCTAGAAGGGCTTAATTTACTGAGAGCAAATATTATTTGCAAACTCATGCATTCTTGTGAAAGACAAGTTTGAATCGATTGAAAAAAAAAAACAAAATACTTTGTTTAGTTTTCAAAGCATTCTATAACTATTAATGTCTATGATGCCTCTGAGAGCACATGTCTACATCTAATGTAAATGAAACGCCTGTGCAAGGTAGTTTTGGACTATAGTCTGTCTTTTGAGCCCTAAGGACCTTAAAAACAAAATAGTTCTGCATATTAACACATTCAACATTGACTGCTTGGGAATCTATGACCAAATTTTTTTTTTATGTTGTGAGAAGAGATGAATAGATCATTGAGCAAATTATCAAAAAGAAGAAATAGATGACATGTAAGAAAGATGAATTATACCAAAATATATTCAAAAGATTCCTCGCAGATTTGTAATATGAATTGTAACACGCCAGTTGACAAGTTAAAGCCAGCATCACACATTTGTTCAACAATATCTAGAGCATCGCCCACCTGCATTGAAAAACGAAAGGCAAATATTTTCTGTTATCTCACTCTGTCTGACCTAAAATATTTTGTGAGTAGGATGAATGTTATTAGAGATGTACAAAATTAGTTGGCTATATAAAAATACTGTTATAAAAATACTCTAGCATTTCAAATAATGTTAGAAACATAAAAATATCTAAAATATTATCTTAGAATATTTTAGAGTATCTAAGATGAACTCTAAGCATTTATTTTTCTTTATATTTTTTATTTATTTCCCTATCTAATTAGAATGTTTATGATCTAAAATTTAGTGATAGAAAATGAAGAAAAAAAGCCAATTATTGTGGGAGAGAATAAAAAGAAGTGGAGAAAAGTTTTGTAAATAAATTGATTTAATAATATTTTGAGCAATTGGAGTGAATAATAAACAGATTACTGTTTATATTTGTTCAATCTTGGAATATGTTTAGGCATGGGATGGATGCTTTGAAACAGGTTTGAGTGCTCTAAAAAGGCTCTCGAGAGAATTGGAGAAAACTTTAGTAAATAAATTGACTTAATGATATTTTGTGCGATTGGAGTGAATAATAAACAGATTACTGTTTATATTTGTTCAATTTTGGAATATGCTTAAGTCATGGGATGGATGCATTGAAATAGGTTTGAGTGCTCTGAAAAGGATCTCAAGAGAGCACTCAATACTGATCTTGTTATCATTTTCGTTCTTGTTTGTTTTCTTCTCTTCTTTCCTTCTCATGAATAAGGTTTTACAAGTTAAGTGATGCCCACAATATGAGGATGAATAAAAAGAGGCATACCTTGTCTAAACCACAGCAATGTAAAATGAGCTTTTCATATGATGACGACGAAGGCAAGAGTTCCAGTAATTCATGCATATTATTGACTTTTGCAATGATGTCCTCGACCTTCAATATTATCAAACAACACATATAGATCAATCACATCACATCATCACAGACTTATTATAGCACTTCTAACTTTATGAAATTTGTTGGACATAATTTAAAAAATAATTTTTTGTGTGATCTAATTCCTAAACAAGATACATGATATAGGAATGAAAGAGCATCCTATTAAAAATTAAAATATAGTTTTCTTCACACAAGTTTTCTTCACCACGATTCATTGGTGCTATATTTGTTTTTTAGGAATTTTCAGCACTATTATTAGTTTTTTTTTTCAGCCTATGCTTTTTGCCACCACAATGCTACAACCACCCAGTCTGATCTCCCAACCATGCTATCGCTATCAACATCGCAATTGTTGCTACTATCATTTGGCTAGTGACACCACAGTTCTGCTCATCTCGGCCAGTCGACCACAATGCTGCAATAATTGCTCCAATCAAAGCTTTGACATGTCCCCAAGCAGCACCCTAGTTCTCATCGCCATTGGCACTTCCCACCACGTGTAGCAACACGTCTAGTATCATCTACGACAGTGACCACCATCATCTGACTAGCCTCGCCAACCTCTTTTTGATTGTGTGATTAGGGTTTGTTGGAACTTTCACTATTCTTAGAGTTGTTTCTCTCTTTCAATAATGATTTTCTCTCTCCACAAATATTTATGGACTCTTCTACTGCTTTGATGTTTGATCCTTCAGGACCAAGGTTGTCAAACTCGAGAGTTTACGTAAACTTGTGACAGCCCAGTAAACTCAAATCGTAAACTCGTAAGAGTTTACTTCACATGATAAAAATATTTAATTTATATAAATAATATCCTAATTCAAACAAGTCCATAAAATTATATAGCTTAAAAGTATTTGAAATAAACAAGTTCATACAAATACTGTAAAACATAAATTCAAATATCAAATGTCTATGTTTATTCCTCTAATCCTCTAATGATATCATTATCTCCATCATCATCACCCTCTTCATCCAACTCCTCCCCTGATGAAACATGTGCATCCTCATCGGCATCAAAAGTTATGTTATCAAGATCAAGAGCATCTATGGATCTGTTGTTGGTCCATCTAAGGGAACATTTTGAACATCAATTTCACCTTCAGCTTGCTCAATCTCAACAATATCATCTGTCTCTTCAGTTATCCATTCATCATCTTATTCAATGTCATCAAATAGTAGAGGAACAATTTTTCGAATTTTTCTACTTTTCGACTTCAAGTTATACATCACATAAACTAAATCATTCATCTTATGAACTATAGAAGATTAGTTAGAATATTGAACTATCTAATAGTTACTCAACCTGACATTTCTTTGGCAAATAGTGTGGTGCGTTAATTTTTTTAATTCTCCATGCAAATCATTAGAATGTCATTCGTATATTGAAATACATTTAAGGTTCTCCCAGAAAAGGTTTTTTATATGGATACAATAATCATGCTAGAACTGTATGTTATTCGAATGTTGAAGTTGATTGTCATTTTATTCAAGAAAATATTATATCTGGAAAAATTAAGACTAAGTCTAGTAATTCCAGTGATCAATTAGCAAATGTGTTTATTAAATCATTATGAGGACTTAGAACTGATTATATTTGTAAAATGTTTGGTACATACAATTTATATGCATCAACTTAAGGGGAAGTGATAGATGTAACGAGTTTAGGTCCATCTCTTTCTATTTTCCATTTTATAAATACAAAACCCTATGTGCTCAAAACAGATTAGGGATTCAACCTGCCGCTCTCTTATTTCAACAAGTATTATTAAGACTTACAAAATTATAAATTCATAACTTAGCTTTTATGTTTTTCAACTTATAAATTAATTCTTTAATATATATATATATATATATATATATATATATTTGGTACATACAATTTATATGCATCAACTTAAGGGGAAGTGATAGATGTAACGAGTTTAGGTCCATCTCTTTCTATTTTCCATTTTATAAATACAAAACCCTATGTGCTCAAAACAGATTA
>Ga0214543_1003089_pt1 | contig 32506 bp, 22 predicted proteins | sample CNSS2metaG_FD_160094 | JGI IMG/M metagenome (GOLD analysis project Ga0214543, IMG submission 160094) | Root nodule microbial communities from cowpea collected in UCLA plant growth center, Los Angeles, California, USA - CNSS2 | ecosystem: Host-associated > Plants > Roots > Nodule | place: USA... | reverse complement strand
AATAAATGTAAATAATTGTGATTGAAAAAATATATATGAATATATAAATGATAAATGATTAAAAAAATATAATAATAATAATTTAAAAATCTATGGTACTTTACGGAGGTTTTGAAACCTATAGTATTTTACGGAGGTTTTGAAAACCCAGAGTATTTTATAGGGGTTCTGAAACCTATGTTATTTTATGAAGGTTCTAAAACCCATAGTATTTTATGGAGGTTTCAAAATCCACGATATTTTATGAAGGTTTCAAAATTCATGGTAATTAACCGGGGTTTTAAACCCACAAAACTTAACTAAGGTTTTAAAACCTATGTTAAATACAAGAGGATAAAAAACCTCCGTTATTGATTGGCGCTTCCTGGGGTTCATAAAAACCCCGACTAACACATTCTCCAGGGATGGTTTAGCGGGGGAAATCGAAACCCCGGGTAAAGAACTTAGTAGAGGTTTTAACCCTGGGTAATGTAAAAATAAACCTCCGTTAAAAATATTTTTTCTTGTAGTGGTCATTTTGATATTTGTATAAAAATAGTCTCAAGTATATCACTGTGGATTGAATTATAGAAAAATAAGAATAATACGTATAACAAAATTAAATTAGTTGTTTGAAAGAGTTTTTTTTGGGTAAGGATATCTATAGTATAGCATCACTAGAGTAAGGTAAGAACTTTAGAAGTGATCCAATATTGTTCTCTAGTTTTAATCTTTAATGTATTTCTTTGTATTATATACAAAAATGTATATATATCTTGGAATACTTCTATATTTATATATAATTTTTTCGATAAGAATTATAAAATTAAAACTATATAAAAATTTTTGAAAATAAATCGGGTTTCTTCATATTTTGTCATTTTAATAAAATTATAAAACTTATTCTGTCACTTTACAAAATAGAATATGCAAGTGGTGGTAAAATTAACATATTTATCTGATACAAGAATTCTAGTAATGTGATTTGGGTAAACATTATTATATTTTATATATATATATATATATATATATATATATATATATATATATATATATATATATATATATATATATTTCACTTGACAACATTAGATTAGATGTAATTGGTACGATGTTATGGTTACATAACAATTTTTCAAGAAAAGTATGCATGTAACTTGTTAAAAATGGTGAATATAGTTTACTTAGTCGACTAGTAAACTAATGATCGATGAAATATCAAATATTGTGAAGCATATAACAAGTCAAAGTACACAAAAATTTAGTTACCAATTAATGAAGTCTCATTATTTTATTATAATAAGACAACACATAAAAATCTCTAAATACATCCACTAGTGCAGTTACATGAATGAAATATACCGAGTTTTCCGATACGCAATTGGTGTTGGTCTTATTTTGCAAGAATTCTTAAATACATCAACTAGTGCAATAATTCGTTCATTCTCTAAAACAAAATCAAACAAATGAATGAATCAAAAGATGATCACAATCTCACAAACAACCCATCGTACGTTCTGCTTAAACAAAATCCAACGAAAAACAACTTAAAACTAGAAGAAATGAACGAGAGGAGAAACGAGAAACATCGTTTGTATTATTTTGGATCAATCAACCATAAAAAAGAAGAGAGAAGAGATTTAGGGTTCAAAGTACTGAAATTTTGAAATAGAGAATTTGGGATGTTTGCAGTTCAGATGGATCTAAATACAAGTGTGATCTAATTTTAAAAATTGGTCTCATCTTTAAAAAAATATATAAATAAAATAAAAATCTGATCTAAAAAATATATAAAATATGGATAAAAAATAGGAAATAGACTTTATAAAATGATTTTTTAGTGGACCAAGTTGGACCCGATCGATGAAAGTTTGAAATTTTTTAATTTTGCTATTTCATTAGTTTAGGATTGATTAAAGCTTGTTAATTTGTGTTTTATTCAATAAAATAAATAAACACTCATATATATATATATATATATATATATATATATATAAATTTATGATGGAATTATACTTTGAGAAAGATCACTAATATATAGTCTATGATTGCATTCATAATACATGATAAGAAAAATTTGTAGAAATAAATTTAAATACTATGATAACAATTGAATTATTGTATCATATTATTTTAAATACAATTATTTAAGTCAATATAAATCTCCATAAATTAAATTATAGTTTTAAACATTACAAAAAATAATTTTTATATGAAAATTCAATAAAATATTTAAGAACTATAGAATTAGAAGTAGTTAAAAAAATGAAGAACAATACAAAAAATTGAAATAAAAAATATGATATATAATAAATACGTTTTTATAAATCACTTATATTAGACAGACTTATTATATATATATATATATATATATATATATATAAATAAAGTAAAGACAATTCATATTTGTGCAATATATTGTAAAACAAGTTATAAAAATTGAATTATTTTATTGTAGTAAAGTCAAATATAAATTTTCATAAATTAAAATGACAGTTTTATACATTATAAAAAATAATTTTTATATATTTTATTTGTATGAAATTTAAATATAATAATTAAGAACTATAAAATTAAAATAGTTAAAAAATAATAACAATAAAGGAAATTATTGAAATAAAAGAAAGTTCAATTATATATAATAAATATTTTTTTATACATATCAATTAAATTATGTATAACTTTCTCATAAATTTATATATAGACATATCTATATATAAAGAGAGTTCATTGTGCATTATATTATATATAAAATTTAAAATATTGAATTATTGTATCATAGTATTTTAAATATATTAATTTAAATTAAATATAAATTTTCATGACAGTTTTATGCATTATAAAAAATAATTTTTATATATTTTATTTGATGTGAAATTAAATAACATAGCTAAGAACTACACAGTTTAAATAGTATTCAAATATCTCAAAACTGGTTAGTTAACCTCTCTTATATTTGCATAATAAAAGTCTTATATTCTTGTAATTTGGAATATAACCCTTTGATGACAATGACTTTTTCAGAGTTCATTGCATATTCTTGCCCATTTGTTCAGCTAATTGAAATTATAACCACATACCAAGCAATGTACAACATCTTTCCGTAAAAGTAAAATGTATATAAATAATGAATTTTGTAGAATATAAAAAATTTAAAAATAACTTTTAATTTTAAAAGGACAAAAAATCATATTATTCTTTTACAATAACCAAAAGTAAAAATAATTCAATTTACAGAACTAAAATTATAATGGGTAAAGATAGTAAATTAAACAGAATAATATTGAGTTTATGATGTACATAATATATACATACTAAATAAAATTTTCTAGACACTTCGTAAAGGTAAACACTTGTTTTAATAAAAGACAAGAAAAAGATATAAAAAGAATATTAATATTTTTTTCGTTTCAATAAAAAAATATTATTTATAATCTATAACAATATATAGAAGGGAATTTTCTTTTTTTGTCCACTTTTGAAAATATTGATTTTATCTTTTAAATATAATAATTTATTAAATTTTTAAAAATTGACCGTTACTTTCATAAATTTTTTATAAAATCAGATGTTTTTGTTTCTTCTCTTCTTCTTTATTTATCAATAATTATTCTTTTATCTGTTCTGATATATTTCACTTTAATTTTAATATATATATATATATATATTAACTTAATAACATTATAATATTATCACCTACTAATATAATATCACATATATTTAAAAAATATATATACACAACGCCTGTGTTAAACTAGTAATATATAAAGAATTTTATTTTTTATGTTTATTACCATAATTCTAATTCTACTTTTATAATATAATTATTTATTAAACTTTTTAAAATTAATAGTTATTTTTATTTATTTTTTGTTAAATAATTTGTTTTTTATTTTTTATTTATCTATAATTAATTAATTAATTAATTTTATTTATTTTTAATATATATAAATTTATTTTATATATTAACTTAATAATATTATATTATTATTACTTACATTCATATTTAAAAAAAAATAATAATAAATAAAACAATTATCTCTATCCCCTAAACCCCAACATGAACTTCAAAATGCAGAAAGGTGATAACTACACTGCAATTTGGAGACACTCTTGAATGTGGTGAAGCGAAGTGAAGTGTGGTGGTAAGAAGATATGAACTTGACCAAAAGCTGAAACTCGCTGTGCTTCTGTGATTATCGCAGAACATGAATTCTTCAATTGTAAACACCATTGATTGGCTTCAACTCCCAAAGCCCTTCTTCCCTCAGAAAACCCATTTCTCCCAATTTTCCATCTATTCGCCCCACTTTCTCACTAATGCATTTCCCCCTCGCAACTTCACAAATCGATGCAAACTCAGAATCAAGGCTTCCAATTCTGTTTTCGACACACCCAACAAAGAGCAAGAACAAGACGCTGAATCCGCGCAACTATTCGAGGTTAGTCACAAAAGGAAAAAAGGGAACAATTTTAGGAAATTCTGGAAACTAAGAATTCGGTATTATCTGTATTGTGAGCAGTTTTGATTTATTGTTTTTTCTTGATAGTGCAATGCAAATATGCAATTTTTGATATTTATGCACCTCTGCATATTTCGGTTGGAACTTGTGTGATTGATGAGAACAGTGAACTGTGCACAGAAACTAAAGGAGGCGGAAAGGAAGAGAATGGATGAGTTGGAAGAGTTTGACAAGAAGGCGAACGTGCAGTTAGAGAGACAGCTTGTGATGGCTTCTTCGTGGAGCAGAGTTCTGTTGACTTTGCGAGGAAAACTCAAGGGGACTGAGTGGGATCCTGAGAACTCACACGGAATAGAGTTCAGCGATTTTTTGAGACTTCTTGACTCTAATAATGTACAGTTTATGGAGTACGCTAATTACGGTCAAACAATATCAGGTGGAGATTTTTCCTTTTCCTTTCCTTTTTCAGGAGTAGAAAAAAGTAGTTAAATGAAAAAAGTTTCTTAAAGTTAAGTGCATAGTTTATTTTAACTTTATGAGCAGCTAGGTTTGTTAAACTTTATATTTTCTTTTCTCATGAGTGCTTGTAGAGAAATTTGTCTTTAATAGAGTCTATATGTTATGCTGGACACGAAACTAAGTTGCTAGTTGTGAGTAAGATGTTTACTGGGTATCATTAGTTTGATTTATGGCTTGGTGATTTGAATATGTTGTATGAGGATGTTATGAGAGTTAATGCAGATAATGTGACTCTGAGTTTAGGAGTTTAGAAGTTTAGCTGAGAGATCAGAGAAGACTCTGTTTTATATATTGTCTTTGCATTTTTGTTGCTTCTGAGTTTAATTTGGTGCATTATGTGAAGTTCTCACTGTTGGGTTGAACATGTTAGCTGATTGATGAAATTAGTTTGTGTTTATTGCCGTTTGTGCTGTTTGTTTGAGACAATCTTGTTTTGTTTATTGCAAATTAAGTAATGAAGATATAGGGATACCATTTTTTGTATTTCTACTCCTGAAAAGAAAAAGAAGGTGCAAAAGGTGGAGATATAAGGTTGGTTTGATGGTAAAAGCTGCAGGGAGAGAAGGATAGGTCGTGGGTCAAATCCCGTCACTAATAAAATACATTTGCCAAATAAAAGAAAAAAAAAGGAAAAGAAGGTAGAACAGGGAAGTGTCAGCAGAATAAACTGCAGAATGGCATAATAATATCAATTGTCCTTCAAGCTGATCTGGCATTTTATCATTTTACAATATGTATTGCAATGTATTTTACAATTGCAAAAGTTATTGTATTGGTGCGGTGCACTTTGGTCCATGCTATTGCTTCAGCCTAGCTATGTAAAGCTGTAGGTCTGGTTTAAATGTTGTTTTGCTCAATATTTGTTTTCATGTTTCTGCAGTTATTCTACCTTATTACAAAAACGGGACAGTGATAGGAACAGAAGGGAATCCGGATGATATTATTTTTCGGCGTCATCCAGTCAATCGAATGCCAATTGATAGTTGGAATGATGTATGGAGAAAGCTACATCAGCAAATTGTAAATGTTGATGTCATTAATGTAGATGCTGTGCCTGCTGAAATATACTCTACTGTTGCAGTTGCTGTCATATGGTCTATGCGTCTTGCTCTAGCTGTTGGTTTTTATGTGTGGATTGATAATTTGATGAGACCAATATATGCAAAGTTGATACCTTGCGATTTGGGAACTCCTAGCCAAAAAACTAGCCAGCCACTCAGAAGTCGTGCACTTGGATCTCTAGGACAGAGTCGGTAAGTGGATAAATTTTCTGTATGTTTCCTGTTGGTTGTTGGAATTTCACTTTTTTAGCTGGCTGATTGTTAGGACTGTGGGAAAGGGGTTAGTTAAGACAATTAGGATATCAATTATTTAGTAATGAGTTAAATAAGTCAAAGGATGGGGAAATGATTTCATTCTTTGGGGTATCATTTGTAATTGAGCATTAGCACTTTGCGAGTAAGAAACCCTTGGAGGAGAGATTAATCACTTATTCATCCTTTTTATTCTATTCAATAAAATATTTCTTTCCTAATTCTGGTTCGTAACTGTTGGAGATCCAACATCAACTTGAGATCCTGAAAATCCACTTTCTACGATGGTATTAGAGCATATGAGAATCTATCTTAATGGTATTTGTTTGGCATGTCATTCTACCAACTATCAAACAACCTCTATTCCCACGCTCAATGTCCTTGGTGTGAGAGCATATGTTAGAGATATCACAATGACTAGGGATATGACCAAAATATTAAATAGTGCTGGGTGTAAACCATACTTTACTAAACTAGTTTTATGAGGTTGAGTTAGACTTAAAGTCCATTTTCTAATAATAACATTGATATTTGTCACTCATTTTTTTTTTTTAAATAATAGGATTCACATTTTAGCCATCATTATGAACATTAGTATTCTACATAGGCTGACATTATAGTATTCAACAGTCATATGTCATCACATGGAAAGCTGCATACAAGGAAGAAAAAATATACAAAAACATGAGAGACCAAACCAAACCTATGCTTAGAAAAAAATAACCACACTCCCGCAAAGGATACAACTAAGCAAAACAAAATTTGGAATTTGATACCTATTACAAAAATATCTAAACTAAGACTAGAAGGAAGATCATTAACCCACATAGCCAAGTCTATTGTCAATCCCAATGTTAGCAAGACCGTCAGCACAACAATTGTCTTCATGATAAATGTGAGAAACCTTAAAGTCTAAAGCATCACATCTTTTAAGACACTTAATCCATCTTCTTTATTAACCCACTGAATAGTTTGAGGAGAAGAAAAAGCTTGACAAAGCAAGGTAGAGACATATTTTAACCAGAATCCACAAAAGTCTCTATAGTCACATTCAACTTATAATTGCTAGAGAATATTTATCATCATTTGACCTTAATCAAATAGCTAATGCTTTTGGGCTAGGCAGTTTTATTTGAGATTTAGAATTAAATTGTGGGGAAGGGAACTATGATACTTACTGTTTACTTCCAAAATACTTTGCACTTGCTTGACTGTAAACATGTGGGTATTAGCTCTACTCACTGCATAAATTATTTAGAACTTGGACAAGATCTACTTTGCAACTGAAATTTTGATGATTGAATTTGTCATTATCAAATTTAATTTAGATATTTGTATTGGGAAACCGTAGAGGCAAAACCAGTGCATCCGTTGCTTGTATTTGCCCAACCATTATTATTTATTATTTCTTTTTCGCTTGATATATGGACAGCTGCTGTTGCTGGTATTTCATCTCTTGGGTCTTTGTTTTCCTTTATCTTTATGATGATATTTAGGTCATGTTGAGGGATGCACACCAACACAGCTATATTTGCAAACCTTTTATGTTATAAGAAATGTGGTTTAGTGGTGTCTGACTAATGATAATGAGTGAAGTTCTGAATATTGTTGGGAAGTTTTTGGTGCAACTTCTTCAAATAAAAAGAAAAGCATTAGATTTTGACAGCTAATCTGTTTACACCCAGAATCTAATTGTTATGTTTCCCCTCAGGGCTAAATTTATATCTGCAGAAGAAAGAACTGGTGTTACATTTGATGATTTTGCTGGCCAGGAATATATAAAGAAAGAACTACAAGAGATTGTTCGAATTTTGAAGAATGACGATGATTTTCAAGACAAAGGAATTTACTGTCCAAAAGGTGTACTTCTTCATGGGCCTCCTGGAACTGGTAAAACCCTTCTGGCCAAAGCCATTGCAGGTGAAGCAGGATTGCCTTTCTTTGCAGCCAATGGCACAGATTTCGTAGAGGTGCTGCCACTTCTCCAAAGATGTTCATATGCATTTAATTGAAATTTGCAAGTAGAACTTTGAAAATTTTGTTTGGTTCAATATCTAAATCCTAACAAAGTCATTATATTTTTGATGAACTGGATTGTAGATAAAATTTAGGCTAAATTATACAAATAATTCTTTATCTTTTATGTTTTATTCAGTTTAGTCCCTTATCTTCTAAAAGTTTTAATTTAGTCCTGTATGTTTTTAGAATGGTCCTTCCATCAGCCTGAACTTAACTCCATTAACATTTTAAATTAACCCACCATTCCAACCTCCGTATCCCTCTTCCCAGTCCCCTCTTCTTCCTCCACTCCTCAACTGCACTTCCTCCCTTTCCCACCACATCTTATCTCTTCTACCCCCTACCCCACCGCATCCTAAACTACCTTACCTGCAACAACAATTAACCCCTTCCTCTTCCCCCCTCCACCAACTTGTACCCACACCTTCTTCAACAATATATAATGACATAAACTCCCCTAATAGCAAAAACAAAAGAAACTTCATTTTTGAAACAAACAAAGAAAATCATTTTTTTCTTGTATCCTTTTTCTTTTTCAAATTTTGGCAAGAACAAGAACCGTAAGGGTTACCTCAATCTAAGAGTGTAAAGTTGGGGTGACATTTCAGGCTGAGATTCCTGTTTAAAGCAAATGTTTGATTTTTATTTTTGGGAGAACAAATAAGGAAGAAAGGGAATTGAATGAATGAATGGATGGTGAAGATAGAAGAGTAAGAGTTTGCTGTGGGTGTATATAGGGTGTGGAGAGGGAGGGGGAAGGAGAAGGAGGGTGGAGGAGGAAGATGGAGGATAGAATGAGATGTTAATTTTAAAGATCAACAAATTTGGTTTAACATTATGGAAAAACCATTTGAACCACTTTATGACATAAATGACTAAATTGAATTTTTAAAAGATAATTTATCCTTAAATTTGTATAAAATGTATAATTTAACCTTAAATTTAGGTTAACTCTAATTTTGGTCAAATCGTCATTTAGTGTCTACTTTTACATCATTTGGTCCTTCAAATTGGATTATATCAAAAGTTGACATTAAAGGACCATTTTGATGTATTATTATTAAAGGACCAAATTGATGCTACTTGTATCTTTAGATGACCAATTTTTTTTTTATTTAAATAACAAGGTTAAATGGAGACATCAACTTATTAATCAATAGGTAATAATATGGAATCTAGTATTCCTCTTTCAATCAGTTACACACAGATAATGAGATAAATTTGACTCTAATTAGAGTGTGCTAACTGCTAACTATTTGTATCTACATCATGTGCTTCACAATATTCCTTTTGTTTACATGGATGGACTTCATGATGGCATGTCCCCATGAAATGTGAAATGTTGCATTTGATAAGGCTTGTCCTAATTATTTTTAAACCTGATTTATTTGGAACTTTACAACTAAATGAGATTGACTCATTTAATGTCTTTTCTTCCCAGATGTTTGTAGGGGTTGCTGCATCACGTGTTAAGGACCTCTTTGGAAATGCAAGATCATTTTCACCTTCTATAATCTTTATTGATGAGATAGATGCTATTGGTAGCAAACGTGGAGGACCTGATATTGGTGGAGTAAGATATGAACTACTTTTACATCGATTTTTTTTTTTTTTCTGTACTTCCAAATCTATATATAGAAATTGGTGTGGAAAAAGCAAACTCCAGATTTTTTGTTTTTGCAGCACTAATGTTGGATTGACTAAAAATTGTCAAAGTTCTAGTGGTCTATAAGATATTATCAATTTTCCTTAGGCTTATCCTTTTGGGTAAAAGAAGAAATTATAACAGAAGGAGAGTACAAATGGAAAGAAGGATAAGAGTACTTGTTAAAATACAAGAAGTGGAAAAGCAATCTGGAAGGAACAAAAGACATCAATGTAGGAAAACTATTCAACCGTTTTATGTACTTGAAATGGATGTTTTAAAAGATATTGTGCTCCTACATGGAGGCCAAATGCATATACTATAAAATGCTAAATTAACTCTCCACCTATGCACCAAAGTGTAGCAAGTTAATAGGAAAAATGATGATTATTAAAGGGAATACATACAAAGGACAGTGTATTGAGCGTAGCAATGTTGATGCCTTTGTGTAATGCTATGGACAATCCCAATGCAAAGGGGAGAGTCTGATGTGTAGGAGATGAGTCTCTAGGAAGATGGAAAGAATTGGGCCAGAAGTAGTGGGTATGATTTGTGAACAACAAAGGGGTTCAGAGATGAGACAAGTGAGGAAATAATTTAAAAGAAACCGTGACCTACTAGGAACATAATATCAGTGTCATGAAGCACATCTAAAGTGAATCGGAAGAAAGGACTAGCCTAAAAGATGCTAATACCAACAAAATCAATATATGTGTTGTCCTGATAGTAGCTCTTCCAACCTTTTGGAAATTAAGACTATCCAAGAAATGACACTGGATTTCATGGCCAGTTTCTTATTTTTATTGGAGTTAAGGCATAGACAAAAGTGCATATGGAGAGGTAAAGAGGAAGAAAATAGAAGTTCTGCTTTGAGAGCAATAGAAATTAGCTCACCTAGTTTTGGAGGATGGGTGGTGGCATAGAATCGATCAAATAGAATGTAGTGAATATGGCATACCCTAGAAAATATGGTATGTTGAAGTGAAAGAGCTAGGTATAAGCTATCTCTACTAGATGTTGATTTTCTATTTGACTATGCCATTCAGTTGTGGGTTACTGGGTTATGATCACATGATTATTGTTTTAAAGTGATCTTTTATGTTGGAGATCCCACATCGACTAGAGATAAGACTATTATAGCCTATCCTAGTGAGCATTGTTGTTTGTTGGGTCTATTGTTCTACCCGCTATCAGACCACCCATTAATATCTATTCCCACGCTTGAGATGTATATGCCTCGGCGTGAGGGGGTGCATCGGAAGTCCTACATTGTCTAGAGATAAGACCAATTTACAATGTATAAGTGGGTGCAAATCTCACCTTACAAGCCGGTTTTGTGGGTCTATTGTTCCACCCGTTATTGGGCCATTTATTAATGTCTAGTCTCACGCTCAAGATGTATATATCTCGGTACGAGGGGTGTGTGTGAAAGTCTCACATCGACAAGAGATAAAGGCCATGTTACAATATATAATTGGGTGCAAACCTCATCTTACAAGTTGATTTTGTAAGGTTGAGACAGGGAGACCATCAGTAATGCAGTAAAGAAAACACAATGCAACCTAGGATTTCAAGAGAGAGAAATCTAGGGTTTTAGGTGAGAGAAAGTGTGATAACTCTAAAAGACTTCACCAAATGGTACCGAAACGAAGAAAAAGGGTAGAAATTGGCTTTGAGTGCTTCGACAAGTCAATCCGTGGTGGTCCAGAAAGGTGGTGGTCTTGAAAGATTCCGACCATCAGAAGGTGGGGTGTGAGACACGAATCTAGGGCAGCTGCGGTAGTCATGGTGCGTGGTGGTGTGTCAGCCAGAATTAGGATGTGCGACCACCAGGGTTTGTTCACCCTCCTCAAGGCTCACTACACCCAAGTGTTGGAGGATGAATCTCTAGTGGCGGAATGCAGCACACGGCTGCTGACGATGCAAATAGTGACTTGAGGACAATGTATTTGGACAGAGACTGGCATACCAAGATTGATATGCTCTGATACCAACTTGAGAAAAATATAAAAGAATGAATAATGAATTTGAGAGAGCCTGATCACTCCTCTAATATGTTTTCAAATTTGTATTGGTAGAATTTTGATACAAGGAGTACAAGGAAGAACAAAAATCAAACTATAGTCTAGGTACAAAGATAGGTACAACTCATATATTAGTTTTTCAATACATCTATTTCCCTACCTATATTTAATACCTATTCTAACACAACTAATACAACAGTACAACACATAAACAGGTGGTTAAAATTAACAATGTATTGTAACAGTATAGAAACCATGTACCATGTCTCGGGACATCAACATGGTAAGTGACAAAGCAAAGAAAACTACATATTTTCATGTCTTCAGATTTGTGACAAAGATAGGTACAACTATTATAGTCTAGGTACAACTAATATATTAGTTTTCCAATACATCTATTTCCTACCTATATTTAATACCTATTCTAACACAACTAATACAACAGTACAACACATTTAAACAGGTGGTTAAAATTAACAATGTATTCTAACAGTATAGAAACCATGTACCATGTCTCGGGACATCAACATGGTAAGTGACAAAGCAAAGAAAACTACATATTTTCATGTCTTCAGATTTGTGACATTTATTGGCTGTAGTGCAACGGATTTTGATTATAGACATCTTTAGAATGTACTGTTTTTTTTTTTTTTTTTTTTTCAATTAACTATCAACTTTATGAAGTACAGTGACATTGGAATTTCATCTGATGAAATTTGAAGAGCTTTTCTTGGGGCTATTTTTATGATTTTATGTGATGCAAGATTGTTGTTAAATGTTCCCGGCAGAACCTGTACATCATTTTTTTCTAGGCTAGGACATTGCTTATTCTTTTCTTACTTCCCTAGTTCTCTCGACTTTTATAATGAAAAATCTGGAATTGCATTATGTAGGGAGGTGCTGAAAGGGAACAAGGTTTACTTCAGATACTGACTGAGATGGATGGATTCAAAGTTTCCACAGCACAAGTAAGTTTTTAATTGGTTGCTGGGATCATATAGATGTTATATGATATACTGAACTGGAATTTCAGGTGCTGGTGATAGGAGCCACAAATAGGTTGGATATTCTTGATCCTGCCCTATTGAGGAAGGGTCGTTTTGATAAGATCATCAGAGTAGGTTTGCCATCAGAGGATGGAAGATATGCTATTTTGAAGGTATTTCACCACTACAACTGTTATTTACTCTGATCTTGTTTTCCTCTACTATCTCACCATCTTTAATTTCATTTTTTTCTAATTTCTTTATAATGCACACTAGGTGCATGCTAGGAATAAATTTTTTCGCTCAGAGGAGGAAAAACATACATTACTGAAGGAAATTTCTGAGCTGACTGAAGATTTTACCGGGGCAGAGCTACAAAATATACTGTAAATAATCTTTTGGGATGTTGCTGCACCAGTCTATCATGAGAATATCGGCTAATATTATCTTGAACTAATTGACAGGAATGAAGCTGGAATTTTGACAGCTAGGAAGGATTTGGATTACATTGGAAGAGATGAGCTGCTTGAGGCATTAAAAAGGGTTGGTGTTTCTTAGCTTAGTTCTGGCTGGGCAATAATATTATTTCTTATGACATTTTGAATCATCTTTGGTGCAAGTTTATGCTGTGATAAATCTTATGGATTTGCAGCAAAAAGGAACATTTGAAACTGGGCAAGAGGATAGTACTGATATTCCTGAAGAATTAAAACTGAGATTGGCATACAGAGAAGCAGCTGTTGCTGTTCTTGCATGTTATTTTCCTGAGCCCCACCGTCCCTTTTTAGAGGTCATTTCTGTTTTATAGCAAGTTCCATGTGTTTGTGGATACATTATTATTTCAACTGTGTTATTGGGTGTTTATCTTTTGCAGACTGATATAAGTTCTATCCGTAGCCAGCCAAATATGCGTTATACTGAAGTTTCTGGTCAGGTTTTTGCAAGGAAATCAGATTACATAAACTCCATAGTCCGTGCTTGTGCTCGTAAGTTGTTTTGGGTTTCAGGTCATTTTGGAAAGTCTTATTTGCAATCTGATAGTACTTTGACTTATTTGACTTTCATCATTTAGATATTGTTGTTTAAAACATTACATATTCTGTTTCTTGAATAATAATTATACTAGATTAAATGAAAGTTAGTGGTATGGGGGCTGTGTTGTGATACTCATTTGCTGTTATTCGAAAGATTTTTTTGCTTAAGAATGCCCTTTTGCTTTTTTATTGTGGCACTCAATTTATATAAAAAACTTTTATCTCCTGTATAAATGATTGGTTTGATGAATTTATAAGGATCCTAGCAGTGAGTTCAACATGTTAGCCTCCAGTGTACATAAATTATTTTGCTCTTGAAAACCAACAGAGGCAAGGTTCTTAATGTAAACTTAAATTTGTATTTCGTATACTCTTTAACAGAAGAATACAAAGAACTTCCTGTAGCTAGCCACAAGATGATTGTCTAAGATTGGTACTTTGGTTATTGAGCTCTTTTGCATATTAAAATTTGTTTGTAGCAAGAGTAATTGAGGAGGAGATGTTTGGGATTGACAACATGTGTTGGATCTCTGCAAAGGCAACATTAGAAGCTTCAAGGCGTGCAGAGTTTTTGATTCTGCAGACAGGAATGACTGCCTTTGGGAAAGCATATTACAAAAACTATAGTGATCTTGTGCCAAATGTATGTTAATGGGAACTAGCAGCTTGTGCTTTAATACGCTTTCTTTCCCTTAACAGAAATGTTTGAGGAGTATAGTTGTATCACAACTCATGTTGAACATTTTATACAGCTTGCAGTGAAGCTTGAAGCGCTTAGAGATGAGTATATGCGTTATGCTACTGAGAAGTGCTCATTGGTGCTAAAAGAATACCATTTGGCAGTTGAGACAATCACAGGTCTGGTTCTCTCGTGAGTTTTTTTGTTAACGAATGAACCATCTCTTGCTGGTATTTATTTAGTTCAAGATAATCGAGACATGCTTTTAGAAATTAACTTTTACTGTATCGCATTACTTGGCAATTATTGATACTTTCGCATGAAGAGGTGCACTGGAAAAATTGCTACATGCTTACTTGTTTTGCAGATATTTTGCTTGAAAAGGGTAAAATCAAAGCTGAGGAGATTTGGGACATCTATAAGAGTGCTCCTCGTGTAGCTCAGGTTAGATCATAAACTAAAGTGGAGCAGCACGTTGTCATGTTTTTTCATTTGCCGGTCATTAACATTGTTATACTTGTGCTTGTGTGTGGGATTGAGATTTCCTAATGACACATTTTTTATATTTAATGCATGATTGGAGGTATTCTCACATTTCATCAAGTGATTTGGCAGATATTTATTACTTGTGTCATGTGTTGAATTTTCTACGCATTACAAAGTTTTTGCATGGCAGGCCCTATCCTCGATCTTTCTTTTTTTAATATCAATATTCTTGGTTGAATAAATGATAACCTTTTGAGATTCAATTTTTTCCGAGTCTTGTTTAGCCTCCTGTCAGACCAGTTGATGAATATGGAGCACTGATTTATGCTGGACGATGGGGAATCCATGGGATCAGTCTTCCTGGAAGGGTTACATTTGCACCTGGCAACGTTGGATTTTCGACCTTTGGGGCACCTCGCCCAACAGAGGTACAATTCGAAACCTTTTTTTTTTTATATAAGGTGCCATAGTTCGTCATACAACTGATTTGTGCTCTTTCATTTTTCCTTCTTTTTACTGTAGACACAAATGGTTAGTGATGAAACTTGGAAACTAGTAGATGATATCTGGGATAAAAAGGTTCAAAACATTAAAGATGAAGCTACAAAAGTGATCGAAGAGGAGAAGGAAAAGCCACAACTTTTAATGGCGAGCCATTTTCTTTGAGAGGAACTTAAATTTGACATACAGGTTTGTTAGCGTTTAGTTATATTCCAACTTCAATTATCTCTAGAGTTCATAATTTTGGTTTTGGTTGTGGGGAGTAATTGAATAAGGTGACAATTGGAGCATGCTTTATTTAAACATCAATTGTCATTTACAGATGCATTTGGGAAAAGAACATATTCAATCATGTCCAGAAATAGCAACAGCGGCTCAAACTAATTACGCATGTTGTCTCTCATCTGATCTAATTTGCACTGTAAAACTTCGTGGCCCTTTTCTTTGAGAAGCTGCCCTTGCCCACAGTTCTTTTTCAATATGAATATCAACCTTGGATGCATACCATCAAAAGGAAGATTGATATATTCTTGACCAAGATGAAGGGTGCTTAATAAAAATATTCAAATAATTCAATTTTTGTTTACGCGAGACCTTTTTTGCCACAGATGGAGCTCTGAGGGTTTTAGTGTGAGCTGTTACGTGAAATACTTTACTACCCACATTGTAATTTCTCACGGGGATTATTGAGAGAATTGTAAATTTATTAAATTATCCCTCATGTTTCAATAGTTACTTTGTAATCGTTCTCTTCAATGGCAAATTCAAGTGGAAAAATTGTGGCACCACTTTTCCTTTACATGATTTTTTGGATCACCAACCCTGATCTGCAGACGACAGTTAGCTCATGTAGATCTCCCACATTTGATCTGATGTAAAAGTGTAGTGATGTATACCAAAAGTGGTGTTCCAATATTAGTACTCTAAATTTTATTAATTCAGTGTCCTTCATATAAAACAATTCCTGATATTGATATTCATTTTATTCTTTGTTGAGTTGAGGTTTGTGAAGATTGCCTTATATACACATCCATGATTCCATGCAATACCTTGCAGCCCCTCCTCTTTAGCTTTGTATTACTCCATTCAGGAGAGTTATTGCCATGCATTTCTGAATCCTAGATGTATTCACTGTTTGGATGGACTCAATAATTTATACTTTTACTAATAAAAGCAGCAATTATAAAAGAACATCAAGTTAGAACTCTATCTTCATCTTTTATTTTCATTAAATTTAACGATTAAAGATGAATTAATTGTTAGAACTCTTAGTAAGAAAAACAACGTTGTTTTTAAAATTATGTTTTAAGTTATTATTATTATTATTATTATTTATAGCATAGGAATTAGAACGGGTGCTGAAGCAGAATTAATGATTGTTCCACTGCAAGATGGTTTGCTTTATACTGTTTAGTAAGTGAAAATTATTCTGATTTTCAAACATGAAAAAATAATTATCTTTATTTTGTATTTTGATAAAGCATTTTAACAATTTTAAGAAATTGAAATGCATTGTATTTGAAATTCTTTTCATTTTTTAAATAATATATTTAGATTGAGTAATTGAAATACCTTATAATTCAATTTTTTATTTGGATAAAATAATTGAAATACATTCCTTATTGAGTGAATTTCAAATTCTACTATTTTAGTGATTTGAAATACCTTCTTAAAATCACTCAATTTCAATTTCTTTCTAATATCCTTATCTAAACAAATTATTTTATTTAAAAAAAATTTAAATTTTTTAAATAAATGAATTATCTTCTTAAATTGCCTAAACACACGAGAACCGTAAAATATCTTCTTTATCCTATCGATGGATTTTAATTAAGTTATTTTAAATTCGTTTTGTATTCATGACTGATTAGTGTCACGTTTACGAGGCGTAAGACTGTCCGTCAACGTGTTAATTTCTTTACAAAGGATATGTTTATATTGGGATTCAAATCTCTGAAGCCTTTTTCAGTATTACTAATAAATTAATGTTTCATCGTTTTTATTGCGCTCTTTTCAGGACCATTTCAGTTAAATAGTCTTTTAAGAAAATGAAAATTTAAAGAAGACGTTTATTAAATGATTAAAATTAAAAAAGATGCAAGTTTTGGCAGTTTTAAAATTCAAGTTTTCTATTCTGATATATTTCAATTTGAAAGTAACTTCTAAACTTAAAATGTTATAAAATTACCAAACAACTTTCACTTAAATCAACACCATGAATCCATCAACTAGGCAAACTTACTAGAAAAGTAAGAATAAAATACAAAGTAACTTGTTGCTAATGTCGGTGTTCATTTATCATTTACATCTATGTGCTGTTCACGCACTTCTTTTCTGACACTGTTTTCTGAGAGAAGAGTTAAAGTCAGTGCAACAAAACTTTCACTGACGTACCATGAAAGGAATTGAGCATTTGAAGGCAATTTCAAATAGTGATCTTGTGATTAGTGGTATCACCAATTCTAGTGTGGTATTGGTTTTGTGTATTTCACAAAGTAAAGTCAACTATAACTTGTAACTAGCAAGCTTACAAGTTGGGTCTAATGTTATGTTATATATATTCTTTTAAGCCCCCACCTGGTTGACTTGTTCAATTCCTATCCAATTTAAACCTCTAGAATTGAAGTTTCACAAGTTGTACAATATCTGCAAATTGGTTTGTTATTATATTACACATACAGTTCAACTACAACAAACCAGACCGTAGAATTAGAAAGAAAGACCAAGGGAACCAAAACCAGTGGATTCCATGGTTTTGATAATTTTAAACCTAGTATATGATAATTCTTCTTCATTGCTGCACTATATATATTCCACAGAAACCAACCCGTTTCTGCACATTGAAAAAGAAGAGTATTTGTGTGTTCTGTGTAAGTCATTACTAATCAAAAAGTCAATCAAGGAGTTTAAAAGCAAAGAAAATGGTTTCAACTACTGCTGGAAAGGTCATAAAGTGTAAAGGTATTTATTTTGTTGCATATATACAACTCTACCTGTTGCAACTATCAACTTTCTTCAATTGCGTTGCATGCATTGGTCTTATCTGCATCTTCATAACACTCATAATATGACCCTTTTTTGTAACTTTTAGTGATTAAGTAGTACAAGAAATTACTTTAAAAGGCTACTCAACCCTAAAAAAAAGTGATGTGACTTCAACTTATAACCTTGATCATGCATGAATTGATTAAAAATGCTGCATTGCAGCTGCGGTGGCATGGGAAGCCGGAAAGCCTCTGGTGATAGAGGAAGTTGAGGTAGCTCCACCACAGGCTAATGAAGTTCGTCTGAAGATCTTGTTCACCTCACTCTGCCACACTGATGTCTACTTCTGGGAAGCCAAGGTAATCAATGGTTCTAATTTGTAAACAATAGTGATATTCTAAGTATAACTGAACATATGCTGAAAGTGTTAGATATGTTTTACAGGGACAGACACCTCTGTTTCCACGAATTTTTGGTCACGAAGCAGGAGGGTATGCAAGCACCATTTCCATTTGAAAAACAACAGCATCTTTCTTAATCTCAAATTTGATCTTGTGTTTTAAACCTTCTTTTCTTTTTTTGCTTTCAGAATCGTGGAAAGTGTTGGTGAAGGGGTGACTGATCTGAAGCCTGGTGATCATGTGCTTCCAGTGTTCACAGGGGAGTGCAAGGAGTGTGATCACTGCAAATCAGAGGAAAGTAACATGTGTGACCTCCTAAGGATTAACACTGACCGTGGAGTGATGCTGAATGATGGCAAGTCAAGGTTTTCAATCAATGGAGAACCAATATACCACTTTGTTGGAACCTCCACTTTCAGTGAATACACTGTAGTCCATGTTGGCTGTGTTGCCAAGATCAACCCCACTGCCCCACTAGACAAAGTTTGTGTTCTGAGTTGTGGAATCTCAACAGGTTGGAATAACTACATTCTGCTCTTTTAGTCATTTCTAGACTTTCTCTTTTAATTAACTATATCACTGGTTTTGTCATTGAAGGTCTTGGTGCTACATTGAATGTTGCAAAACCAAGAAAAGGTTCATCAGTAGCTATATTTGGATTGGGAGCTGTGGGACTTGCTGTGAGTTGCCTTGCCTCTTCCCCAAAAAGAGGAAACTTTGATGCATCTATCGCTGCTTAGTAACTGTTTTTGGTTTTACATTTTCTGTAGGCTGCCGAGGGAGCTAGACTTGCTGGTGCTTCCAGGATAATTGGGGTTGACTTGAATTCCAAGAGATTTGCTGAAGGTGAGTGAAATAGTTTGAAAAGATGCTTATCATATTTCTAAATCTCCTTTTAGCTTATTCTGATAAGCTTGATATAGACTCACTTTTAATAAGAATTTGTTAAATATATGGTTTATCTATTTCTCCCAACATGTTCAGAAACACCCTAATCAGCTTGCTATTGAGGACCCTGATACATCAACAAGTTCAAATAACTCTCATTGATTCTGTTCTGAATGTGCTTGTTCTTGTCTACAGCTAAGAAGTTTGGTGTTACTGAGTTTGTGAATCCAAAAGATTATGACAAGCCAGTTCAAGAGGTTTGTCACCTACTATTAACTGACCAGTCATGAAACTATACACATCCTTTACACTTACTAGAATCTCTTTAATGCATTTCAGGTGCTTGTTGAAATGACTGACGGGGGAGTGGACCGAAGTGTTGAGTGTACCGGAAGTATCAATGCTATGATCTCGGCATTTGAATGTGTGCACGATGTAATGTTCCTCAAATTCTTCTCAATTCATTTGATTTTTCCATTCTTTTAACTGCAGTGTATATCAATGGATGTCTTCAAATGCTAAGTCCTACATTCTCATTCTGACTTCCTCTGTGTAACTCCTTAGGGATGGGGTGTAGCTGTACTTGTTGGTGTGCCAAACAAAGATGATGCTTTCAGAACTCATCCAATTAATGTCCTAAACGAAAAGACTCTCAAGGGTACTTTCTTTGGCAACTATAAACCACGTTCTGACCTCCCATCAGTGGTCGAGATGTACATGAAAAAGGTCAGTGAGTTACATCATCAATAAGATCACTGTTTGAATTTGGAACTAGTGACTCGTATTTTACATGCATCCACACATTAGTTGAGATTCATGTGGTTGGAAACCATCTTAATGATGTGAACACGTTACATGTCACATTGTCACCTGAACAATCTCGGTATTTTTCAACTTTTTCTTCATACATTGTCATTGTGGTTGATGACTACATATGAGAGTTTCTTTAGTCAAAACATGCTGGCAAAATAGCTAGTGTAGAACAACTTCTGTGTGAAAAGTAGATTTCGTTGACTAAATAGCACTGTTGTTGGATTTATACAATCAAAAATATGTATTGTCAACCTCTTCTCATAGCTTTTCAGGGAAACTTCCTTTCCTTTTTCTTCTGATACTTCATGTCAACCTTTCGCAACTGCTCCTGACTCAGAAACTTACTTCTTTTCGTCTTTATTGTTTCAAATGTGACAGGAACTTGAACTGGAGAAATTTATCACCCATGAAGTACCTTTCTCTGAAATCAACAAAGCCTTTGAATATATGCTCAAAGGGGAGGGCCTGCGTTGCATAATCCGAATGACTGCATAGAATTTATTCAAACAACTACTTTGAATGTTGGAAAACAAATAAATATATTATAATTGAGCATGTATTTATCTGTGGTCATTGTAACGAAACAGTCTTCATAAGTTTGCTTTAAATTTCATGGGGAAGTTCAGTACTCATGTAAATATCGTGTTTGTACAGAATAAAACAAACTACTCATGTATTGCTGTATTTTTGGACAAGTACATATTTTATACATTACAGTTGAGTGGGATTGAAGTTGCTAATCTTAAGTTGGAACAGTGTATTAAAAATCTCTTGAATCTTAATGTTACCTAGTATGAGTTTATTACAGCTTTCTATGCTAATAATAATGCAGGATTGGAAATTTAACTTTCAATAAAGTGGAGTCACTAAGCATAAAAGTTTTGTTACTTTTTACTTCTGTAAAAGGAACCCAATAATTGGAAGCTAAAGCTTCTGCAGTGGCCAATCCACTATGAATTGCCAAAGCAGGAACATTTCAGACCATGCTTATATTGGTTTTAGAGTCTAAATTCTTGTTGGTTTATGACCCGTGACTCTAGGCTATGAAATGTTTGCTAGCAGACAACAATAACATTATGAGTAGCATACTTTCTACCTTCCAAATAAAGCCTTGAATCTATCAAGAGTATAGTAAATACAAGAAGAAAAAACCAACTCTTTTTGACAACTTAAGACTATCCCCCAAAAAACTATACTTAAAAGCAGAAAATTATTTCATAGTAAAAGAGATTCTTTCATGAACAGGGCTTATCACGTGACACTGGATCAAACCGTGTACATCTGTTATGTTCAATATATAAAATATTGTGATAATTTCAAATACCCTCACCCTTACAAACCCAAAGATTAAAGTAAAGTATACATGTAATCATGAAAACACAAGACAAAGCAGATCTAAATAAGATCTTAAGAAGAAAGGAATCATATAACTCTACTTCTTGACTTTATTGCCCCACTTTTCTATATATGAATTGTCTTCTCTCTTTTCACCCCTCCCCCTCAGAAAAATCTCAAGATACCAACACTCTCCCTTACTCTATAATGGCTTCTAAGATCTTCTTCCTCCTGTTTCTCCTCTTTCTGGCATACCCTCATCAACATGCTTGTGTGAATGGAGATGCCACTTTGATCAAGAGAACTTGCAAGAACACCAAGTTCTATAATCTATGCTTCTCTTCCCTGAAATCGGATCCAAGTAGTCCAAACGCAGATCCTAAGGGCCTAGCAGTGATTATGATCGGAATTGGAATGAGCAATGCCACCTCCACTTCTTCCTACTTGTCCTCCAAGTTGCTTAGTCCCTCCAACAACACAACCTTGAAAAGGGTCATCAAGGAGTGTGCAGATAAGTACACATATGCTGGTGATGCTCTCCAAGCTTCAGTGCAGGATTTGGTGAATGAGGCTTATGACTATGCTTACATGCACATAACTGCTGCCAAAGATTACCCAAATGCTTGTCACAATGCTTTCAAACGGTACCCTGCTTTGAGTTATCCTCTAGATCTTGCTCTCAGAGAAGATGGTTTGAAGCATATCTGTGATGTGGCAATGGGGATTATAGATAATCTTGATTGGTAGGTTTATACATTTCACTCTACCTTCCACTTTCTTCTGCAAACCATCTTAGTTATATTATATCTCTGTTGTTAAGTTTGTCAACTTCGTATCTTGTTATGTTCTTGGTATAATATATAATTAGACATAAAAGGACTAGTTTTATTTGAATTTAACTAACCATCTTAACGTATTTATTTATGGATCAACAAAATTTGAGAAAGTAAAGTTTAACATTCTTTTAGTATCAAAACAGTTGCAATGCACACATGTTTACAAACAAAATAATATTTTATAAATTTTATATACAAATTATCAGCATCATATATTTTATTTACATATGTATATCTTGATAAGAGTAAAACAGTATCCGCATATATTTAGTCAAAATAACTTTTTTCCATACTTGAAAATGGAATGTGCAATCAGAATCTCAAGTTCTTTCAAATCAAACGGTTGTGTATGTTGAAGATTTGACAGTTGATGTATACAAGACACAATACAAGATAAAAGTTAGAAGTTACACCATATGAAATCTATTTATATTGTCCTCATCTGATTATTTTTGGTTTTCTTGTACTAGGTAAGGTTATAAACTTTTTTCTCAATCCGTTTTTAAAACGAAATATAGAAAATTGAAAACTTTACACGCAATAATTATATATTCAACATGAGTTATAATACATATCTCACTTCTCACACACTCATGCAAAATTAATAGTAGTGTCCTTTAGATCTCAATTAAAAAAACATCATAGTTAGTGGATTGTTTGATATGTTTTTGTGATAAAAAGAAATTGAGACTCAAGTGAAATTAAATAAAATTTAATTAATCAATGAATAAATAATTTAAATAACCAGAAAGCACAAAACTTTTCTCTTTGACTTTAATGTTAGAATATCATTTTCAAAAAGAAATAAAGGATCTCACACTACATTTCTAATATGTTTCATTCATTCTAGTTGACTTAAAAAAAGTCCTAAATTAATATTGTCTTTTATACAAATATTTACATCTAAACCCTATTATAAATTGTACATATTTTAATAGAAGTACGTGACAGATTTAAAAAAAACAATTATGAATGTTTGTACTCGAAACTGATATCTTCAGTATGGTTTTATGTATTAATTACTTGACCAATCATCATTGTACTCTAAAAATACTATAATAAAATTTAAATAAATGTTGTAAACTTCAACTTCAGTGTCCGGAAATATTTACAGTATAAAAGAGGCATCACAATTAGGAATGAAACATGTCGGATTAGAGATGGATAATGCCTACTTGCAACCTGATCGCAACAAAAAAATTCACACGTTATCTACTCTATTACCTGCACGGATATCCGTTTAAAAAATACTGGCGAGTATTTTAAAATCTGCAGATATCCACAAATATTTAAAAAAATATATTTTATAAATATTTAAAATTAAAATTAAATAAAACTACAAAAAAATGTAAAATTAAATATAAATTTAATTTAATTTAATAAAAATATAAATTAAAATTTAATTTTAATTTTAATTAAATTTATCTTAATAAAACATAAATTTAATTTTAATTTTAATTTTTTTACGGGTAATGGGTATCCGCAGGTACGAAGGTACGAATAATATGATACCCGCATCTGACTCATTTATAAGCAGATATTAAAATACTCGCTACCTGCTACCTGCGGATACCAACTATCTATCACGGATTTTATCCGCAAATACTCACGGACACGGGTATTTTTGTAATCCCTAATCACAACTTTTAGAAGATCTTCTTCAATTACGCATGATTTCTATTAATCTTCTTGAAACTTTTATTTTCATATATTTTTAGAGGAAATAGTATATGTATTAATAATATAAAAAGTGTTATTATTTCATCACTAATTGCTATATATGTTAAATTCTTTAGTTTTTGTAGTTATTATCTTAAAAGCCATACATATTTTAATTATGATTTAACGCTTTAAAAGTAATAATATAAACGTAGTAAATTCTGGTTTTTTAAGTTATTTAAAAGTTAATATGTTTTATTGTAATAATGGTGACAAAGTAAAGGCTATTAAATAAAGTTAGGAGTTGTTGAAGTTGTTGATTATAGCACTGTTAAAAGGAATGCTAAAAGAACACATTCAACTAAAGAGTTAAAATATATAAAATTTAGTTATCTGTAAAATTGATAAAAGTTAAAAAATTTTGGTAACATAAAAAATCCATGCCTCAACTTTTATTTACTATTTATAATAGATAAAGCCATTGTGTTAATTTTGCATGCTAGCGTTTGTTCATTTGTTTGGGTACAGCTATTTAGTGCTGCCAAAAAGGTGGATAAGGATTGTTCAAATAATTCATCTCCCACTAATGAAAGTGTATGAATTATTTGAGAGATCATTGTGTGCATATAGGTCATAGTCAACTAAAGAAATTATGAAAAAGGTTTAATCATTGTTTCAAAGTTACTGTATCACAATAGATATCATTTGTCCTCTATTCTCCTTATAAAGAATCTAAATATCTTAAACAAAGTTGATTGAAATATTTATTAAAAATTGAATTTATTTATTTTAGCTCAATTTGTCTTTTACCTATGCTTAGAATGATATGTTAAGAAAACCATGGAATTGATTTATGAAAGTGTGAGAGATTGTCAACTAGGTTTTTAAAACATGCAAAACAGTCTTTAAAGTTGTACACTAATTAGTCCCTCTAACATGATTTGTTAGTGACATCCTCAATCAATAAACATTGTTAAATAGTATGCTAAAAGTTTGTTGCCTTTATCATGCATAACAAAAGTAGACTTCAATATACCTACGTCACCAACACCAACAACTCCTGTAATTTGGAATTTTTGTTCTCTGTGGATGGTAGTTAACATGTTTACACAAGACAGTAATTTGTTATAGTAATTTCCTTTAAACATTTTTAAGTTTAACATTTAAAGGAAATTTTGGTTAAATATCAGGATGATGCAGTTTGTTGCTTTTGATTTAATGCCTCTTTATTGGGTAAAGATAATTTTTGTGCTAATTTGATTGTAAAATTTTACATCAATCTGTCAATTTCTTATTTTAAGCCATTTTTATATATTACTCATAGGTAGCTATCTTGAAAATGTTTCCCCCAATTTTTTATTTTATTTTCTAGAAAAGATCTAATAATTAGAAATAATTACAACAATTAGGAAGGACAATTTTTTTTACCTCGTCAATTATTTGTCCTTGCACTACATTTGATAGAACAGTGATGTAAGATTCACTGACTCGAAGTGAAACGGATAATAAACATGTAATAAATAATTAGAAAACATGTAATAAACATGATTTAAGAAACTCTAATTTTAGGTGCACATATGTTGATGCAAAACTAGGCTTATCTTCTTTTAGGCCCAAACTAAACTATTAGACCCAAGTCCTTATGTCCTAAATACAATATCTAAACAAAATCTTATACTACTTGACCCATTATAATATATAAGGCCCAAAATATCTATTCTAATATTTATAAAAGAATCATAAACTAGGACTTTACATTTTCTTTAGCCTAGATAAACATCAACTTGTGTCTTCTCAGGGTGAAGTTCAATATTCTTGTATCCTTATAGTCATGGCTGAGGCGTTTACCATTATTTGTGGTATGACTCATCCCCAAATTTGTGCTTTGCTTTTTCCAACATTGTCTCGTGCACTATAGACGTATCAAATTTGTCTTTTGTTTATTGACTTCTTGCATTTGATCAACATTAATTCCTACGATTTTTGCACCCTTCCCCTTGCTTGAATTTGCTTTCCACATCTAACGCGTTCTCGTCCGTCTTTCGTCGTGATTAACGGTCTTCAACATTTGTCGGAGATTGTATAGTCAATTCTTCAAACCATGGAAAATTGATGGCTTCTTCCCTTGTATCCTTCTTCAAGCATTTTGATTGTGAACAACACTTGTCCATGGAACCAATTAATGAGCTATTCTCAGATACAAAATGTTGCATGTGACATCAATTGTCCTGTGGTAGAGGAGGTCAAATGGGTTGAGTCATAATCGAAAGTGGCGCTTGGATTGTTATGCTCTTAAGTAAAAAAAGTTGCACCCTAACTAATGGATATAACTTTTGACCTAATGGTAAGTGCTCAATCCTAAAAATTGGTATGAGAGCCAAGGTTATGAGTTCGATTCCCGATGGGCAATTGTTAAGGGACAGATTGTTACGGGTTGCACAATTGTCCCTGGTAAAGGTCAAATATGCTCTTAGGTCGCAAATTCCGATCTTTCCCCATGATAATGTATCTTGGTCAATTGATATTATTTGATACCATTAAGCCTAGCGTACCTATTACTTTCCTAAGACACTATTTAGTCCATAAGGATAGTGGTAGTAGTCTGCATCTAACACATACTATCTTATTTCTAGGGACTTCCCTTTTGGACAGGGAATTACTATCTTGCCAATGTCTTCTCTTTTTTTTTTCCTTGACAACAATACCATATTATTCCCAAGATATCTAATTCTTACAATTTCCATTTCTTCATTGATGAATATGCTTTTATGTTATCTATTAGCCTTCCAATAAAGCTTTCATTCAACCACCTTTTATTGTACTCCTTTGCTTCAAATTAGATTCTTTCCCATCCATCATTCACACTTGTATTTTTGTTTGTTGCTTGGATAACTTGTGCATAAGTACACTGGTTAGTTTTCTTTCTCCAGTATACCTTAGGCGATGGTTTCTTCACTACCATTGCACTACCTTTTTAGTGTCCTGTTGTATATGCTTTTGATCAGACCTCCAATATCGCAGGCTATTCACATGTAGCTTCATAGCGTCTATTCTTATAGTGTCCAATTCTTTTTCTAGTTTCTTTACATTCTGGACATTAGCGAACCAGACAAACCTATATCTTCTCCCCCTTGTTTAGCCTTCTTGCAATAAAGACCTCCGCCACAATTTTTTTTACAAATAACATTGTTTCCTTCTTTAATTACCCCGTAGCACACTGTGTATAATATTTACACAGATAGCATGATTTTGGTTAGTCCATTTTTTTTTGCTTTCCTAGTTGGAATTCGGTTCTTAGGGAATTGAATTCTGAATTGAGTTTTTTTCTTTTTTGTTTTTGAAAAAATTGGAAGAATTAAATTTGAAAAAATTATTTTAATAATAAATTTAGTATTGTATATTAAGTTATTTTAGGTGTTAATTGAAAATATGAAAGTAAATCTTTTTTTTTTTGAATTTGTTGAGTATTATTTTTTGATAATAGCAATTTGGGAATTTTTTTTATGAATTATAATAGTGGTAACAAAAATAAAAATAATTATTGTATAATGTTTAAGGTGGTGTTATACTATTTATTTTTTTATGTTTATTAAATATTTAAAATAAAATAAGTAAGTGGAAGTTAAAATTTATTCTTTAAGAATTTAATTGATAAAGTGCTTTTGTTTGGACACAAATAAATAATGTAAAATTGATAGTTATATTGTGAAATAAAATAGTAGCTATTAACTTTAAATATAAACTTAAAATTTATTTTTTTTAAATATGCAAAAAAATAAACGATTAAAAAATTGGTTGAAATTAATTAGTTTTCTTGTAACTTGAAATATATATTTAATATATGTGTTTTTTAATTGAAATTTATAAAGTATAATTAAACAAAAAATATATTTATTTAATGAAAATCATTACAAGTACCCTAATTGACATAATTAAAATAAAATTATTTAAACTAGTACTGATGGAATGGATTTTTAAATTTCACACAACATGGATCTGTATTGAACCAAAGATTTAGTTCTTGCCTCATTTCATCTCCATTAGGTAGACGTATATATGTTGTTTGGATGAACAATTCAATATATTACCAAGTGTCGGGACGTGCCATAAACAGGTCCAAACGTTGAACTTCTTTCTACGCTTGATCATATCATTTGTGCAACATCACTTTCTATTTTGATTTCAGTCGTGTCATGGATAAGTTGGTTGTTAAGTACCCTTAAGGGACGAAGGTAGTCAATATGAGTTACTACACAATGGGTCTCACAATGTATTCTTTGCATTATTTTCTGTAGAAGCTCATCAAAGGTGAAATTGTGGGGGGTTGACATCGTCACAGTAGCGTTTGATATAAAGTATAGCCCATAACCAAATGGGATATCTGTGACACTCAATGATGGTCCCTACGACAACAATATCTTTTTATGTTAACTTCATGAAGGTTAAGAAGTGTGACAACTTTGTTTCTTTTTGGCTTTATTTTTTAGTTTTAATATGGTCATTAAGATCATTTAACTCGCTTAGGTTTTGTTAAAAAATGTTGGTAAAGTTAATTTTTGTCATGTTTATAGCCAATGAAACATTTAGAATGATTAAGTTTTACCATTACCCATCTTCGAAATTGTGCTAAAAAGCGGTTCTTACAAAAAAAAAGGTTCAATATGTTATTGGTCGTTCAACTTTAAGTGAAAATTGGAATTAGTCACTCTTGAAAATCTTGAACCAATTTATTCCCTCAATTCTATAAATGCGTGGATTTAGTCCTTTTAACTAAATTTTATTAAGTTTATTTGACGTTTCAAACACATTTCATTATAGTATTTTAGTTTGTTTACACTGTTTGACATATTTTCTCTTCAATATTAGTTGAGAAACGCGTTTGAACCGTCAAATAAATTTAAAAAATTTGGTTTAAAGGATTAAATCCATACATTTCTAAAGATGGGAGACTAAATTAGTTCAAGGTTTTCAAGAGGAACTAATTCCAATTTTCACTAAAAGTTGAAAGACCAAAAACATATTTAATCCAAAAAAAAAACTGCCTAATTCACATGTAATAAAACATTAAACTACATTGTTCTCCATTTAATCCTCATATCCACACCATGGTTGATGCTTGTTTCTAGTGGGGTTACTCCTTCTCTCTTCAGGTCTAGATCGTTCTTAGTGTAAAGGTTGTGGTTCCTAAACCTTTACAGCTTCATGACCATCATGTGCAGTAGAAAATGACACTTCTACATATGGATTATGGACATATTGCTTGGTCCCAATATGCTTCAACGTCAATTATAGAGTCCAAACCCTTATAAGGAACCTAAATAAACTACATCAATAATTCTAAAAGTTAGTCACTTATTTAGCTTTTCGAATTCGCTAAACAAATTTAAAATGTTACTTGGCTGTGCTGTACGTGGTCTATCCTTATGCGGTATTTGACTAAATCATTGTGGGGGACATTCTCGTATTGTAGTACTCGACCACCGCTTTATTGGCAAACTAGCAGAAAAGTTGGTCGAACTCTTGAAATGGGTGCAATAAAGGCATCCGAAACCATATCCATGATTGTAACAACGAAGCACATCCACCCATAGTCTTCGCACGTCGATCTGTTGCTCTGCACATCTCCCTATACAAGACAACCAAACAAGTAGAACCCCAACTATATCTCTTGGTTCTTCGAAGATTACTCAAATAGTTCAAGTACATTAAAAGTACTTTATTCTTAGTCTTATCGGACATTTAAACCCCTCCAATCAATCCTTATACATAAGCTCTGGCTTGTGCATAAATGACCTTAATATTGGAATTTTCATCTGTATGCAACAAATTTTCCCTCAACCATTTTAGTTTAACCATAGAACTCATAATAGATTCCCCCTTAACTGGTGTTATACCTAATAAGGTATCACACATCTCATCCCAATCTAACATAGTTGGTCCAATGATCGGGGGTCCATCAACACGAAGCCCTAAATGGAGTGACACATCTTGCAAGGTTATGGTGCATTCTCCAGTTAGCAAATGAAAAATGTGTGTTTCAAGCCTTCACCTTTCTACCAAGGTACTAACTACACCATGATCAACCTTTAAATGTCTCAATTTAGCCACACCACCAAACCTTGCCTCCTCTATTACTAGAACAATACTTGGATGTGGTTCAGGAATGGAGTGACAATAAGACGACACAATGCTTCCTTCCGCGTCCTAAAGAACCTCATCAACATGGGTAAGTCATTACATGTAAATATTTGTTTTTTTTTCGTATTTTGTGTTGTTAATTATTCACCCCCATTATTACTAACTAATTTATTTTTAAGATTGTATTTGTAGCGTACGCAATGACCAAGCCACGCTGCAACTACTACTACAACATCATTAGGGAAGACAATCTAGAAGCAACAACAATGGTTGACCAAATTCCAAGGGAGAAGTGGTGTCTTGCATATGATCAAGGAAGAAGGTGTGGTCACTTAACAACAAATCTGGCTAAAGCAATATATTTTGTCTTGAAGCAATAAATTGGCCACGTACACCAAGTGCAACACCTACTTCACGAAAGCAAATAACTACAATGGTGAGTGCTAGTCATGTGTACTCTAAATATGCGACCAAGTTCCTACAAGATGTGGACTCCAAGTCAAACACCCATCAAGTCGTTGAATTTGATAGAAATACCACAAGATTCAGAGAAGAGGAGATGGTGAATCCGAGAGAAGTACGTCTTGCAGCAAAATTTGTAGTTAGATTAGATGAAAGGTGGTGCGATTATGGAAAGTTTCAAAAAATCCATCTACCATGTTCTTATGTCATAGCAGCTTCCAAACATGCACATCACGACTTCATCATGTACATTAGTCCCTATTATAGGCTAGATGTCGTCATGAAAGTATCTGATAATTTGTTTGACGAGTTAAGACATGAAGAATATTGATCATCATACCAAGGGCCACAAATTTGGCCTCATCCTGCCACAAAAGGGAGCGAGAGGGGTCATCCTAAATCAAGTAGAATTAGGACTGAGATGGACATTAGGAAATGACGACAATCACGAAATTGTTCCTACTATAGAACAGAGGGACACACAAGAAATCATTGTCCTAACAACCTTGGACTTAGATGAACTACATCTAACCATTAAGTTTATGTTGTAGCTTTAATTGTATTCAATCAATTTAGCCTTCATTCAATTTAATGGTACATATTTTATTATTACCTTTGAGTGTACCCATGTCACAATTACTTATTTTACCTAAACCAAAAACAAAACAAAAAAAAAATTAAAAATAGTATAATGCAATGATTTTTAATTATTTTAGTAATTTTCATCTTTTTTTAATTATTTTTTACAAATTTGCAATGGTTTCTTTTTTACTTCTTTCACATAATTATACTTTATTAAATATACTTACTCTTTTGGTTTCTCTATTTGTTATGAAATTTCATTTTGGTCCTCAAGTTTTTAGTTGTCTCAATTTGGTCCTCATTTTTTTTAAAAATGACTCAATTTGGTCCTCACCGTTAACTTTGACCAGACGGTATTAAGTCAACGCCACGTGTCAATTTCTGTTTTTTTTGAATTTTTTTAATATTTTTTTAATATTTTTTTAAATATTTTTTTTTTAATTTTTAAAAATTTTTTTAATTGTTTTTTTTTTTATTTTTGACACGTGTCACTTCACAGTTGTACCACATGTCAAAGTGACTCAATTTGGTCCCTATATTTGTTTTTAGTTTCAATTTAGTTCCAATTTTTGTAAAAATGAAGCAATATTGTCTTCCTTAGATTGAGACTCAATTTAATCTTTGTATACAATTTATGATGATATTCTTAATAAAATTGACATTTTTATTAAATATTTGTAGAAATATTTTTAAATAAGTTTTTTTTTTAGTTTTATTATTAAACAAAGTTAAACCCCAAACTTAATTTCAAAAGTTAAC